>UMDR01054384.1_pt1 | contig 14291 bp, 10 predicted proteins | sample 1964541 | NCBI WGS metagenome assembly UMDR01 (sample SAMEA4835999, study PRJEB28245) | human gut metagenome | biome: gut microbiome; material: fecal sample | place: Denmark | collected 2008 | reverse complement strand
AACAATTACGTTCGTGCAAGTTCGAGTCTTGTCCTGGGCACAACTAAAAGAAAAAGACAATTGATGATCAATCAGTTGTCTTTTTTTTGTTTGCTGTCTTGCACGAGAGTAATAAAAAGCCAGCGAGATCATTTCAATCTCATTAACACGAACTTGCCTGAATTTTATTGATTTTTTCCTCGCACACTTCTTCTTATAATGTTTTATAATCTCCCTTGATGCCTTACTCATTCATGTGCTTTTTTTATGTTTCACTTTCGGACTCGATCTGCAATTACCGCGTCTGACCGAAATTGTCCATAACGATATGATTTGACCTCATCCTTTTCTCCGGTTCGTTCCGCATGAAAGAATAAGCCCGGTATTTCACATCGCCCAATATCAACAGACATTCTATAAATTTTTGAATTTTGATAAAAAAGTTTACCTTTGAATCAATCTACACGCATGTCAGAACTGGATAAACATATCACGCTCGAAGATTTCGAACGATTATACTCCGAGTATAAGCCTCGTTTTATCATTATCGCCCGGTCATACATCCGCAACAATATGGCCGCGGAGGACATCGTTACCGACAGCTTCCTTTATTTTTGGGAAAACAAGGACAAGCTGAATATTACTACGACTATCCAGGCATATATTTTAGGATCCGTGAAACATGGCTGTCTTGAATGGCTGCGCAACCAGAAAAACAGACTCAAAATCCAGCAACAAATACATACGACGGCTTACCGCAGCATCAAAGCCAAAATCACCGTTTTGGAAAGTACCAACCCCGAAGCATCCTTTACGGCGGAAATAAAATCCATCATCGAAAGCCAGATCAACAAAATGCCCGAACCCATGCGGCAAATCTTCCTTTACAACCGCTTCGAGGGCAAGACTTACCAAGAAATCGCCGAAATTACAGGAATCAATGTGCGCAACGTCACAGCCAATATCCAACGGGCTTTGGCCATCATGCGAATCGCACTGAACGACTATCTCATCATTTTAATTATCGTCCTGTATTCCAGCGTTATACGATAATTAAAAAAATTACCATTTTATTAAGAAAATTTATTTAACGAAAAACGCACTTTTTCGATGTAAATGTCGTGCGCCCACGCACCATATAATCGTAAACAGACAAAGCATAATTTCGTTATCGGGAAAAATTACCAAGGGAAAAATTATGGATTCGCTGCGGGCTGCCCAAATTCATAATGCACTCGCCACACTATGTAAAAAAATGGACAAAGAATTATTATATAAGTACATAAACGGCCAAACTTCCGAGCAGGAAGAAAAAACGATTGTAGACTGGCTCGATGCCGACCCCAACAACCAGAAAGAACTAAATGCATTATGGTCTATGCAGGACGCACTTATCGCAAATGTCCCTTATCCGCACCACCCCCATCTGCAGCTGCCGACCAGACGCCTGAAATGGTATCGCCAGCGCTTTATTCGTATCTGTACCCAGGCTGCCGCAGTATTACTATTGGTCGCTGGCAGTTGGTACGCTTCCAGAACCGTCATTATCGAAGATACCGCAAAACAATATCTGTCCGTTGCCGCACCGGCAGGACAACGTATAGACATTACACTCCAGGACGGAACCAGCGTTTGCCTGAACAGCGGGGCAAAACTGGAATATCCGATACGGTTCAATAGGAATCGCCGTGTGAAACTCTCCGGCGAGGCCATGTTCAACGTAGAGCATGATGCCGCCCGTCCCTTCATCGTGGAAACTTTCGCCTGCGACGTGGAAGTGCTGGGTACGAAATTCAACGTAACGGCAGACGAACTGACACACGACTTCACGACTGCATTATTGAGGGGAAAAGTCAAAGTAACCAACAAACTGGCAAGCGGCGACCAGATTATATTAGACCCGAACGAAAAGGTATGCCTAAACGGGAATCGTCTGGTATTGACCAGGATTGAGAATACGGACGACTATTTATGGACGGAGGGTATTCTGAATCTCGTTGGACACCCGTTTGCCGACATCATCGCCAAAATGGAGAAAACATACGGTGTGAAAATCCAGATCCAAACGGCCGAACTTCCGCAGATCGACGTCATCCGCGGAAAAATCCCCGTCAATATGGGGCTGGACTATGCGCTAAGGGCCTTGCAGAAAATAACCCCGTTCCAATATGAGAAAGACGAAAACAATGTAATCCACATAAAATAACTATGACGAGATTATCTAACAAAAACCTACAATGCCTATGAGATAAGACTATGAATTTTCAAAGTCGCAAAAAAAGCCCGCAGGTGTAGCAACCACCCGCAGGCATAGCGGCTAATAGAATTTGAACCAATCTAACAACCACTAATCTACAAATCTATGAATAATAAATTTATTCAGCAAATTAAATGCTGGTTTACTTTTCTATTCATGATTTGCTCCACGTTCTCCGCATGGGGAGCGTATGCCCAGACCGCGAAAGTAACATTGCAGATGGACAATGTTCGCATGGAGCAGGTTATGAATGAAATAGAAAAACAGACCAGCTATTTCTTCATCGTAAATAAAGGCGTAGACATTAACAGAACCATCAGTATCAATGTCGCCGATAAACCGCTCGATACCGCTTTGCAGGCAATGGTCGCCGGAACGGATACCGAGTACAAAATCTACCAGCAGAACATTTATCTTTCCGCAGCCCCGGACAAGAAAACCGCAAACAACGGTTCCACAAAGGTCAGCGGTGTCGTGCGCGACACCAAAGGGACACCCGTTGTCGGAGCATCGGTGGTCGTAAAGGGAACGACCATCGGCGAAAGTTCCGGACTTGACGGCGCTTTCTCGCTCCAAGTCCCCGCACCTGTGGAAACCGCCGAATTGTATATCAATTTCATCGGCTACGACCCCGTAACAGTAAAAATCGGCACACAAACCTTTTTTACCATAACACTCAACGAAGCAGCCGAGCAGATTGAAGACGTGGTGATCACGGCCCTGGGTATCAAACGCTCGGAAAAGGCGCTGGCCTACACCGTGCAGCAAGTGAAGTCCGAAGCCGTGACGACCGTGAAATCCGCAAACTTCGTGAACAGCCTCGCAGGTAAAGTCGCCGGAGCCGTTATCAACACCAGTTCGTCCGGTGTGGGCGGTTCGGCCAAAGTCATTATGCGCGGTATGAAGTCGATTATGCAGACCTCGAACGTACTTTATGTAATCGACGGTATTCCCATGCACAACTTCACCAGCGATGGCAGCATGGAATTCGGATCACGCGGCACAACGGAATCCATCGCCGACATGAACCCCGACGACATCGAATCCATATCCGTTATGACCGGAGCCGCAGCCGCGGCATTGTACGGTTCCGACGCCGCGAACGGTGCAATGCTCATTACCACCAAGAAAGGTAAGGCCGGAGCAACACAGATACAGGTTTCGAGTAACACGGAATTTATGAACCCGCTGCGCCTGCCGGATTTCCAGACCCGCTACGGCACGGGGCGTAAAGGCAAAGCCAGCGGTTCGACGATCCACAGCTGGGGCGCACCGCTCAACCAGGCGGCACGTTACAACTACTCGCCCGAAGATTTCCTGCAGACAGGTCACATCCTGACGAACTCCGTAACACTGTCCGGGGGTACGGAGAAAAACCAAATCTATTTCTCGACCGCAGCGGTAAACTCCAAAGGACTGATCCCCAACAACAAGTATAATCGTTATAACTTTACATTCCGCAACACGTCGAACCTGCTGAACGACCGTTTGACACTGGACGTAAGCGGCAGCTACATCATCCAGAAAGACCGCAACATGATAAACCAGGGCGTGTACTCAAACCCGCTCGTATCGGCTTATCTCTTTCCCCGCGGCGATGATTTTTCGCTCGTAAAGGCATTCGAGCGCTGGAACCCCGCACGCAAAATCTATGAACAGTTCTGGCCGCAGGGCGAGGGCGGCGACCTGCGCATGCAGAATCCCTATTGGATCGCCTACCGCAACCCCCGCGAAAACAGCCGTAAGCGCTATATGTTCACAGGCGGCATTACCTATAAAATCACCGACTGGATGAATGTCGCAGGACGTATCCGCGTCGATAACACCAACAGTTTATATACGGAAAAACTGTATGCCACATCGAACCCCACGCTGCTGGAGAACAGCAAAAAAGGTAAATATACCGAAACCCGCGGCGAAGAACGACAGACCTACGGCGACGTAATGCTCAACCTCAGCAAGACGTTCAAAGAGAAATTCTCGCTCGACGCACATATCGGCGCGTCGATCAAAGACAACCGCTTCGACGAACTCTCGGTATATGGCCCCATTGCCGGCGCTCCCAACATCTTCAATGTCGTGAACCTCGACAAGAGCCAGAAGAAAACGCCGAAAACCGGCTGGCACGAACAAACGCAGTCGTTTTTCTACTCCCTGGAACTGGGCTGGAAGTCGCAACTGTTCGTAACGACGACCGGACGTAACGACTGGGCGTCGCAACTTGCCAACTCACCCCAAAAGTCGTTTTTCTACCCCTCGGTCGGCGTATCGTGGCTGCCCAGCAGTACATTCAATTTCCCGGAGAAGTTCAACTACCTGAAAATCCGTGCTTCGTGGGCTTCGGTAGCAAACCCCTTTCCGCGGGAACTGACAATCGCCACACACCCTTACGACGACACCATTTCCGGCTGGGACGACAAATCGAACTACCCTATCGGGCAGCTTTACCCGGAGCGGACGAAAACCTGGGAATTAGGTTTCGACGCCCGGTTCCTGCATGGATTCACACTCTCGGCATCGTGGTATCGCGCCGACACCTATAACCAGACTTTCAATCCGAATCTGTCCGCATCGTCCGGCTACTCGGATATCTATATTCAGACCGGCCACGTGCGCAATACGGGTGTCGAGGCAAGCCTGGGATACGACCACCAATGGAAAAACTGGAATTGGAACTCGCAGTTTACTTTCTCCTGGAACAAAAACAAGATCATCGAACTTTGCAAGGAGTGGTACAACCCGATCACCGAGGAAACGATCACCATGAACAGACTCCAGATCAGTAAACTGGGGCGTGCGAAATTTATTCTCAAAGAGGGCGGTTCGATGGGCGACCTTTATTCCACGACCGACCTGCGGCGCGACGACAAAGGCAACATCGAGATCGACGAGGGTGGCAACGTCGTCGTAGAGGACAACCTGCCCGACATGAAACTCGGTTCCGTATTCCCGGACTATAACCTCGCATGGCGCAACAGCGTATCGTGGAAAAACCTGAACCTCGGATTCCTCGTGACGGCACGCATCGGCGGCATCGTCAATTCACTCACGCAAGCCAACATGGATCTATTCGGCGTGTCCGAAGCAACGGCTGCCGCGCGCGATGCCGGAGGTGCTTTGGTAAACGGCCGCAGCCTGGTAAACCCGGAAACCTGGTATACGGCCATAGCGTCGCAGGGCGGAATACCCCAGTATTACACCTACTCGGCAACCAACGTCCGGCTCCAGGAACTTTCGCTGGGGTACACGATTCCCCGCAAATGGCTGCACAACGTATGTTCGATCACCGTATCGTTCGTAGGCCGCAATTTGTGGATGATGTATTGTAAAGCGCCGTTCGACCCCGAAGCCGTGGCATCGACAAACAATTTCTATCAGGGAATGGACTATTTCATGATGCCCTCGACACGTAACCTGGGATTCAATATTAACATTAAATTCTAACGGCTATGAACAAAATAAAGACAATAATTCGTGCCGTTGCTCTTATCGCAGTAGTAAGCGCATCGACGGGATGCCTTGACAACTTCGAAGATTACAACCGTAATCCGAACGAAGCGACAGACGACGAACTGGAACGCGACAACTACCTCGTGGGGTCGAAACTCACCAAACTGCAAAATATGGTGATCCCCTCGGAAGAACACCTATACCAATTTGTCGAAGCACTCGAAGGCGGCAGCTACGGCGGCTATGTCGAAGCGACGGTAGACAGCTGGGAAACGAAATTCTCAACGTTCAATCCCACCGCCGACTGGCTCAAAGCGCCGTTCGTGGATGTCATCACCGAAACTTACCCCGCCTACCGCGGCATCATCAACAAAACCGACGACGAAGTGGCGGTAGCCCTGGCCAACGTCCTGCGCGTGGCGATTATGAACCGCCTGGCCGACGCTTACGGCTCGATACCCTACTCCAAGATCGTAGAGGACAAAAAAGAACGCCTGACCGTCCCCTATGACACGCAACAGGAAGCATATACGCAGATGTTCAAAGAACTGGACGCCGCGCTGGAAGCGCTGGAGCGCAACCGGGATTTGAGTACGGAAGCCTTCGGCGAATACGACCAGGTTTACAACGGCGACCTTAAAAAGTGGATCAAATACGCCAATTCGCTTAAACTGCGTATGGCGATGCGCCTTTCCTATATCGACGAGCAGACCGCAAAGGCCAAAGCCGCGGAAGCCATCGCCGACGGGGTCATCACCGAGAATGCCGACAATGCGAAGCTTCAGCCCGAACTCAACCGCACGGCATTGCTTTGGAACAGTTGGCAGGATCACGCCATCGGAGCCGACATCCTCTGCTACATGAACGGCTACAAAGACCCGCGCCGGGCAAAGATGTTCACACAGGGAACCGTCGGAGAGGGCGATGCCGCTGTGAAAGGCTATTACGGCCTGCGCATCGGCACGACACCGGCCAACAAGTCCAAGGCCGTAACGGCATGCTCCTCGATGCTCATTACCGACACCGACCCTATCTTATGGATGAACGCCGCGGAAATCGCGTTCCTGCGCTCCGAATATGAACTGCGCTGGGGAAGTGCGGTATCGGCACAGAATTTCTATGAACAAGGCATACGGCTTTCATTCGAGGAACGCGGCGTAGCCGGTGCGGAGGATTACATCGCCGACGAAGCGAACGTCCCCGAAGCATACACCGACCCTCTCGGCGTTATCGAAAACAACACCGCATTACCGCAAAGCCGCATCACGATCAAATGGAAAGAAGATGCACAGTTCGAAGAAAACCTCGAACGCATCATCACCCAGAAATGGATTGCGATTTTCCCGCTCGGAAATGAAGCGTGGGCGGAATACCGGCGCACGGGCTATCCGAAACTGATGCCGGCCAAAGACAATAAATCCGGCGGAACGGTGAACTCCAAGTACGGCATGCGCAGACTTCCCTACCCGTCCGAGGAATATTCCGAGAACCGCACAAATGTCGAAGCGGCGATAACTTCGCTCGGCGGCCCCGACAACGGCGGCACGCGCACATGGTGGGACTGCAAACCCTTAAATTAATCCGAAGCTATGAAACAGACTATAAAATACCTGATTCTGGCGCTGCTCATTCCCGCGGCCTATTGTTTCACAGCCTGCGACACGGACATCGAGCCGATAGACCAGCAGATCATAAAACCCGACCAGCAAGATCCGGCGCAGTACGCCGCATATCTGGCAGCCCTCAAAGCGTATAAGGCAAGCGAACACTACATCGTATACGCAAGCCTGGCAAATGCCCCGGCCGTACCGGGTTCGGAAAAGGCATTTCTGCGCTCACTGCCCGATTCACTCGACATCGTGGCACTTGAAAACGCCGGCAACCTGACCGAATACGACATCGAGGATATACCCCAGGCGCAGGCCAAGGGCACGAAAATACTCTATACCGTAGATTACAACACACTCGCGGAATCTACGGACGCCGCAGCGCTGGGAACCTATCTCGACAAGGTGATCGAGGACGTAAACCGGTATAAGTTCGACGGCGTAACGGTACGTTACGGCGGCGCTATGGATGCCGCGGCGACCCAAGCCGCAGCAACGATTGTCAGCAAACTGTCGTCCCTGACCGGCAAAATCCTCATGGCGGAGGGTAACCCGCTCTTTATCGCAAAGGAGAGCCACGACGCCATCACCTATTTCGTACTCACGACTACGGATGCCGTCAATACGTTCAATATCCGCAGCCAGCTTGCATACGCGACCGATTATGCCGGCATTGCGCTCGAAAAAATCATCATCACGGCCGAGCCGGGCGGGAAACTCACGGATGAAAACCTTGTGCAGCAACCCGCAATCGCCGAAGCCGCCAAAAGCGTAATTACAATGGGGCCGTTAGCCGGGCTGGGTATTTACAACATCGGGGACGATTACTACGACGCTTACATAAATTACAAACAGACCAAGCATGCCATCGGCCTGCTGAATCCGGCAAACCCTAAATAATGCGCCTTATGAAATTGAGAAGAACATATCTGTATTTTGTATCGGCTGCCTTTATCCTGCTGGCCGGGTGTGAATCGGATTATGAAAACCGTTACCCGTTCGACAACGCAGCATACATCGACGTAGCCGAAACGTCGAGCGACAACAACGTAACTTTTAAAAAGACCGTTACGCAGCTCGACCGCGAACTCTCCGCCGTGCTGATCTCCCCGGCAAAAGAGAATATCGAGGTGACATTTGGCATCGACCCGTCGCTCGCGGCCACCTACAACGCCAAACACGACACGAAATATGCGGTACTCGATGAAAGTTACTACGAGTTCCCCGAACGGACGGCAACCGTAGAAGCCGGGAAATCCGTATCGGAACCTCTGACCATCCATTTTAAGAACCTCGACCAGCTCGATATAGATGCAACACAGTTGCTTCCGGTAACTATCGTTTCTGCGGGGGGGGGAGGACTTTCGACCCTCTCCGGTTCCCAAACCGTCTATTATCTTGTGCGCCGTTCTTCGGCCATCACGACCGCAGCCGTACTCACCGACAACTGGATAGACGTGCCCGCGTTCGACAAAGCCGGAACCGCCGACTGCGTAAACGGATTGACAGCCGTGACCTATGAAGCCATCGTCCGCGTCCACGACTTCCACTATGCAGGTCCCACCTCGTCCTACATCGAAGAAAAGCTCTCTACGATCATGGGTGTGGAACAACACCTGCTGCTGCGTATCGGCGACACGAATTTCTATGCCGACCAGCTCCAGGTAGACGGATCGGGCGTAAGCCTGGGCAAATTCCCCGAAAAGAACAAGGGTAAACTTCTGTCGCTCGAGGAGTGGTATCATGTCGCTTTCACATACGACCTGGAAACCGGTATCGCCTGCATCTACGTAAACGGACAACTCCAAAGCCAGACGCAGGTAGCGCCGACCGTAAAGGTCATAAACCTCGGACTGCGGGCCATAGACCCCGATCCGGAAACGGACGCCCGGCAGTTCTTCATCGGGTACAGCTACGACGCTTTCCGCCAGCTCTGCGGCGATATTTCAGAGGTGCGCATATGGTCCGTCGCACGTACGCAGGCCGACATCTGGCGCGACATGTACGACGTGGAAAACCCGGCCGAGAAGCCCGAATTACGCGCTTATTGGAAATTCAACGAGGGGTCGGGAAACATCATCAAAGACTGGTCGCAGTACGGAAACGATGCCGTAGCGCATACCGATCTGAAATGGAATACCTCGGTGGAAATTCCGCAGCTCAACAAGCAAGAATAAACCGTAAATCTTGAACTATGAAAAACATGAATAAAATAACAGGTCTGCTGCGCACTTCGGCACTTTGCCTTACGCTCGCAGCGATGGCCGCGTGCGACGCCGAGGACTTTACCCGCACGGCCGGGGATATTCCCGGCAAGGACGACCTTGCAAACGTCGGCGGAGTGCTGCGCCGGGAAAAAACGCCCGATCAGATTTCGGCACTCAAACTCAGCGAAGAACAGACGACCACAGACGCCGTGTTCTACCAACTGACCCAGCCCGCAGCCGCAGACGTAACGGTTACGGTCGATGCGGACGCAACGCTTGTGGACGAATACAACAAAGACAAACAAGGTGACGCAAAACTGACGCTGTTTCCGTTGGAAAATGTGACTTTCGAAGGAGGCAAAACGCTGACGGTCAAGAGAGGAGAGAAAACCTCTCCTGCTCTTACCGTCACGTTGAGCCGCGAAGGGGTCGAAAAAGGCGCCTATCTGCTGCCCCTGCGGGCGACCGTTGCCAATAACGACATGTCCCCGTCCGAAAAAGACCAGGTAATCTACTACCGGATCCTGGTCGGGGAGATCGTACCCGAAACGCAGCTCGATGCCTATGCTTTCAAAATCGTGGGATATGTCAATACCGAGGAAATGAACCCGCTGATGGGAACCAAATTTTATGCAGAAACATTTGACCCCGATTTCAATACGATAACCCAAACGTGGATCGATATCGAAGTACTCCGCCCCGCGGCGCTAAAATTCGACAAGACGACACGACGGGCCATGCTCGACATCGGACCGGATCTGCAATACGTCTTGAGCAACCGCGACAAATACCTTATGCCCTTGCAGAAAAGCAGTCGTAAGGTGCTTATTTGCATCACAGGCGGAAATACGGGACTTGGATTCTGTAATATGACCGACGAGCAGATCACTGATTTTGTTTTCCAGCTTAAATATGTGGTGGAAACATATAAGTTGGACGGCGTAAACTACTTCGACATCGAAGCGTCCTACGGCAAAGACGGTATGTCCGGTGTAAATCCCGCATCCTACGCCAAACTGATAAAGGCGACAAAGGAAGCATTGGGCGACGACAAACTCGTCACCGTGGCCTGCGACGCGGAGAGCACCGACCTGCTCGCTACGGCACACGACGGCATCGAAGCCGGAAAATACATCGACTATGCCTGGTCGGGAATTTTCGATAAGGTCGTAGATGCCTATGCCGACGGCGCGGAACTCAAACCCATCGCCGGGCTGGAGCAATCCAAATACGGCGGCGCGCTGCTGAAAACGCACAATACGCAGGAAAGCGCACAACTAAACCCCATTTTAACTCCCCTTATTAAATCCCTCTACCGCGAAACCCAATCGGGGAACGTATTCGCATTCTGGGATATGCCGACAAACTCGGCAGGATATGAAGAAGGCCCCAAAAGTGCTTTCAATATAGTGGCAGACGCAGTTACCGATTGGGATTGGGAATACGACGGAATGATACTACTGATAAACGTAAATTTGGATTTTAACAATTACGGGAACTTCAGCAAAGACTGGTAAAAAACCACTTTAACTACAACCTATAATTCTCAAACCTCAACCTTTTAACCAAAATTAGCCTTATGAAAAGACAATTCTTATTCGCAGCCTGCACATTGTTCGCTGCATCCGCATTGTTGATGACCTCGTGCCAGCAGGCCGAGGAACCCATCGCAAACGACCCGACCGATCAGGCCGGCCCGATGACCCGCGCGGCAACAATAGAAAACTTCGCCCGGTAACGAAGGGTCGAACGAACGCGGGGACATGCGAATGCTCCGCCGCATGCGACCATACGGCGGCTACATCAGCCACAGTTTCCTTGCCGGCACGCGGGGACAGTTTATATGATGGGCGGAAAAGATTCGAAAAACGGGGGTGGGAGTACGGATCCCATCCCCCTACCCAAAATATTGCCTTATGAAATTCGACGAATGGGCGTAACAATTTTGGGCGTATCAATTCACAGGAACGCAATAAACGTACCTTGCCGTTTGCTGAATGACGGCGTAAAGATATAACATTTCGGTTATAATCGTGGAATTGGCTGAATAGACCGAAAAAAAGAACAGCCGGATAATAACCATGCCAAGTCAATCCATCTCGCCCGGTTGCTCCCGCAGGTGCGCGCGCATACCTGTTTACCACCGAACCACGGCAGGCGCTTGCCGCCGGAACATACCGATTCCGTCCGCTCCCGGTTCGGGGGCGGATGCAATCCGCAGGTGCGGCGACAGTACACAAGGACGGCAGGACGCCACGGGTTTCCATAAATTCAGGGGATGAATTTGAAGCTGGATTTTGCGCCCCGGACAGGCATAAAAAAGGGGCGCGGTGTCAACTTTCCATCGAAGGTCTTGGAGAAACCATTGCGCGGAAGCTGTCCTGCGCCCTTGTCGTCCTGCTCGCAAAAAGCAAGCAGGACATAACAAGGACTGACAACCATTATACCGCGCTAAACATCTTCCGAAGAAGTCTCCAAGTTTTCGATGGTATAAAGAGTTGTTTACCCTTTATAGTTATGTCCGTCGGCTATGCCGAGTTGTGATAATTCCTTAAAGTTTGCAAGGAATTGTAAAGTTAAACAACGCGCTTTCGGAGGGCCATTATTTTTATGCGGATATTCTCACACAGGGTGTTGTACTTTACGATTCGGGGGAATCAGTTAGCCACTCCGCGCGAACTGAATTTTTGCGAGATTGAGAAAAAGGCGCAAAAGTATTACGACAAGAAATTTGCGAGTGCAACGGATTTTTTATTCCATACTAAAATTGCGTATGATCGAAAAACTTATCCAATGACCTCTTTTATGTTGCACCAAGCGACTGAATATTTTATAAAGACTATCCCGTTGGTATTCGCTCTTTAGGGTCATAAGGAACATGACCTTGAATTTCTGATTGAGAAATGCAAGATTTACACAATGGAATTGGCAAAAGTCTTTCTCCGCGACACACCGGAAGAAAAACGCCTGTTCGAACTTTTAAGAAGCGCTTACGTCGAAGCCCGGTATACCGATGATTTCGTCGTCACCAAAGAGGATATCGACGCGCTTATGCCGAAAGTCGAACTGCTCCGCGACGTTGTGGAAAATGTTTGCCGGAAACAATTCGACTACTACAAACAGAAAATAGCCCAATAAACGAAACCGCCCTGCCCCTCAAACCCGAACAATAGAAATAACAGTTATCCAAAATAAGATTTACGACATCCGGACAAAGCGGCAAAAATCATCTTTGCCGCTTGCTTTTACCGAACAAGGTGTGGCCACGTTGTCCGCACTATTGCGGCAAACATACAAATTAACAAAAGAAAACAACACGCCACAAACGGGCCACAAACAGGCCGGGGCAGCATCCCGGGCACAAAACCGGACAAAAACCACGGCAGAATGCCGACCGGCGGATTTCAATCCGGTTTACCAAAACGGCCGGGATCCGAGCGCATAAACCGCTGTTTATAAACACCTTTCCAAAAAAGTATATTTACTTTACCTCTAACATACCCGGGATATAATCCCGGGTTACATTTTTATTAAGTTACTTTGTAAAAGTGGAATTACGCAATGTTCCGAAACCTACAAACCAAACTTAAATACGACCATGGACTCATTTTACAACGGGTTTGCATCCGTCTGCAAGGCAGCCCGGACGATTTTCGGAAGGACAGGGGATATGCGGCACGGCACATCGTACCGCCGGAAGCCGAAAGTCATAACGGCGCTGTGCCTGGCCCTGCTCCTGCTCGCATCGGGCACCCCCGTCCGCTCCCAGCAACGGGTTTATTTCGTCGACGGATACCACGGGGGCGTCTACGGCCACTACCCGGTCGCCTGGAAAACCCGCTTCATCACCGACCAGATGGCCGCGCATCCCGAATGGAGGATCGGGCTGGAGATCGAACCCGAGACGTGGGACACCGTCGAGGTGCGTACGCCGGCCGACTACGCCCGCTTCAAGGCGATCGCCGCCGACAGGCGCGTCGAATTCACCAACCCGTCCTATGCCCAGCCCTACTGCTACAACATCTCGGGCGAAAGCATCATCCGGCAGTTCGGATACGGCATGCGGAAGATCCGCAGTCATTTCCCCGACGTGGAGTTCGTCACCTACTCCGTCGAGGAGCCGTGCTTCACGAGCTGCCTGCCGCAAATCCTGAAACTCTACGGGTTCAAATACGCCTCCCTGAAATGTCCGAATACCTGCTGGGGCGGGTACACGGCGCCCTACGGCGGCGAACTGGTCAACTGGGTCGGCCCCGACGGCAGTTCGATCCTCACTTCGCCGCGCCACGCCTGCGAAGAGCTCCAGAAAAACTCGGTATGGCAGACCACGGCATGGGGCAATGAGAAGGAGTACCTCGACGCCTGCATCGCATACGGCATCGCCCACCCCGTGGGGATGTGCTACCAGGATGCGGGATGGAAATACGGCCCCTGGATCGGGTCGGGCGACAGCATCCGCAACAACTCGATCTATGTCACGTGGCGGGAGTATTTCGAACGGGTAACCGACGGCAAGAGTTCCGACGACTACCGCATGCCGCAGGAAGATGTCCGCGTAAGCCTCATGTGGGGCAGCCAGGTCTTGCAGCGCATCGCGCAGCAGGTGCGCGAATCGGAAAACAAGCTCGTCATAGCCGAAAAGGCGGGGGTCATCGCCAACCTCGTGAACGGCTACCGCTACGGGCAGGCAACGCTCGACGAGGGCTGGCGGACGCTGATGCTCGCCCAGCACCACGACTCGTGGATCGTACCTTACAACGGGCTCAACAGGCAGGGGACATGGGCGCAGCA
>UMDR01036652.1_pt1 | contig 14467 bp, 9 predicted proteins | sample 1964541 | NCBI WGS metagenome assembly UMDR01 (sample SAMEA4835999, study PRJEB28245) | human gut metagenome | biome: gut microbiome; material: fecal sample | place: Denmark | collected 2008 | reverse complement strand
AAAAATCATAATATTCATTTCTATTTTAATAAATTACAGCAAAGATAAGTTTTTTCCGTTGAAAAAAGAAAATAATTCAGCAGATAGATTGCCCGTTCTTATGAAAATACCGAATATTGCATCGTCAAAAAGATTATAAACTCAAAACAATAGACATGAAAAAAGCTCTTATTTCAGGTATTACCGGACAGGATGGTTCATTCCTCGCCGAGTTTCTTCTTCAGAAAGGTTACGAAGTACACGGCATCCTGCGCCGTTCATCTTCTTTCAATACAGGCCGGATCGAACACTTGTACTTTGATGAATGGGTGCGTGATATAAAACAGAAACGTACAGTCAACCTGCATTACGGAGATATGACCGACTCAAGTTCACTGATCCGCATCATCCAGCAAGTACAACCCGACGAGATATACAACCTGGCGGCACAAAGCCACGTAAAAGTATCGTTCGATGTACCGGAATATACCGCCGAGGCGGATGCACTCGGTACATTGCGTATGCTTGAAGCTGTCCGCATCCTGGGACTGGAAAAACAGACACGCATCTATCAGGCTTCCACTTCCGAACTCTACGGAAAAGTACAGGAAGTGCCGCAAAGCGAAACGACTCCGTTCTACCCGCGTTCTCCGTATGGAGTAGCCAAGCAATACGGTTTCTGGATCACTAAGAACTATCGTGAAAGTTACGGAATGTTTGCCGTAAACGGTATCTTATTCAATCACGAGAGTGAACGCCGCGGCGAGACTTTCGTAACCCGTAAGATCACGCTGGCAGCAGCACGCATCGCACAAGGCGAACAGGATAAATTATATTTGGGTAACCTGGATGCCAAGCGTGACTGGGGTTATGCCAAAGATTATGTAGAATGTATGTGGCTGATCCTGCAACATGACGTACCCGAAGATTTCGTAATCGCTACCGGCGAAATGCATACCGTCCGCGAATTCTGTACACTGGCATTTGCCGAAATAGGCATCAACCTGCGTTGGGAAGGCGAAGGCGTCAATGAGAAAGGAATCGACACGGCCACCGGCAAAGTACTGGTAGAGGTCGACCCGAAATACTTCCGCCCTGCCGAAGTGGAACAATTGCTCGGTAACCCGACCAAAGCCAGGACCGTATTGGGATGGAATCCATGCAAAACACCATTCCCGGAACTGGTAAAAATCATGGTACGCCACGATATGGCCAAAGTGAAAAGAATGATTGCGACTAAACATGATTGACAGAATGGATAAAAACGCAAAAATTTATGTAGCCGGACACCACGGACTGGTGGGTTCGGCTATATGGAAAAACCTGCAGGAAAAGGGATATACGAATCTGGTGGGACGCACACATAAGGAACTGGACTTATTGGACGGTGCGGCCGTAAAGCAGTTTTTTGATGAGGAAATGCCGGAATACGTGTTTTTGGCTGCCGCTTTTGTCGGAGGGATCATGGCCAATAGTATCTACCGTGCGGACTTTATCTATAAGAACTTACAGATACAGCAGAACGTAATCGGAGAAAGTTTCCGGCATCAGGTGAAAAAACTGCTCTTTCTGGGCAGTACCTGCATCTATCCGCGGGATGCCGAACAGCCGATGAAAGAGGACGTGTTGCTCACTTCTCCACTGGAATATACCAACGAACCTTATGCCATAGCCAAAATAGCCGGACTGAAAATGTGCGAAAGCTTCAACCTGCAATATGGAACGAATTACATCGCCGTGATGCCGACCAACCTGTATGGGCCGAACGATAACTTTGACTTGGAACGCAGTCATGTGCTGCCTGCCATGATCCGTAAAATTCACTTGGCACATTGCCTGAAAAAAGGAGATTGGGAAGCTGTGCGTAAAGACATGAACCTGCGTCCGGTGGAAGGCATCAGTGGTGCCAACTCTAACGAAGAGATCTTGCAAATCCTCCGGAAATATGGTATTACTGAAAAAGAAGTGACACTCTGGGGAACCGGGACACCGCTACGCGAGTTCCTTTGGAGTGAAGAGATGGCTGATGCAAGTGTCTTTGTAATGGAACATGTGGACTTCAAGGATACCTACAGAACCGGAGCCAAAGATATCCGAAACTGCCACATCAACATAGGTACCGGAAAAGAAATAACGATCCGCGAACTGGCAGAACTGATTGTAAGCACAGTCGGCTATCAGGGTAAACTGACTTTTGACAGCAGTAAGCCGGACGGAACCATGCGAAAACTTACCGACCCGTCGAAATTGCACAACCTCGGATGGCATCATAAGATCGATATTGAAGAGGGGGTACAAAGAATGTACGAGTGGTATCTGGGATAATTATTCACCACAGAGGGCACAGAGGACACAGAGTTTTAAAATAGAAAAAAATAAAACTCTATGTCCTTCGTGTTATCCCGTGATGAATACAATGAAAGCTGCAAAAGAAAAATTTAAATAGCTTCTAAGTTTTCAAATCTCAATTAAATGGCTATATTTGCACAATTTATCATCAAATGTGCAAAAAACAATGGAACAAAGTTTTATAGCTTACATTGAAAACAGTATCAAAAACAATTGGGATCTGGATGCCCTGACAGATTATAAGGGTGCCACCCTACAGTATAAAGACGTAGCCCGCAAAATAGAAAAGCTCCACATCATCTTTGAAGAAAGCGGAATCCGCAAAGGAGACAAAATAGCCGTTTGCGGAAGAAATAGTTCCCATTGGGGAGTTACTTTCCTCGCGACTCTCACTTATGGAGCGGTTATCGTCCCCATCTTACATGAATTCAAAGCAGATAACGTACACAATATCGTCAATCACTCGGAAGCCAAACTCCTGTTTGTAGGAGACGTGGTCTGGGAAAACCTCAATGAGTCTGCCATGCCGTTGCTCGAAGGTATCCTGATGATGAACGATTTTACGTTACTGGTATCACGTAGCGAACGACTGACTCACGCACGTGAACACCTCAACGAAATGTTCGGGAAGAAATTCCCCAAAAATTTCCGTAAGGAACATATCGAATATCATAAGGATCAGCCTGAAGAGTTGGCTGTTATCAACTATACCTCGGGAACCACCAGCTATTCAAAAGGTGTAATGCTCCCCTATCGCAGCTTATGGTCGAATACCGCTTTCGCTTTCGAGGTACTTCCACTGAAAGCAGGTGATAAGATCGTATCCATGCTGCCGATGGCACACATGTACGGACTGGCCTTTGAGTTCCTGTATGAATTTGCGGTAGGGTGTCAGATCTACTTCCTCACCCGTATGCCAAGCCCGAAGATTATCTTCCAGGCGTTTGCCGACGTGAAACCCAATCTGATCGTGGCTGTTCCGCTGATTATCGAAAAAATCATCAAGAAGAGCGTACTTCCGAAGTTGGAGACTCCTACCATGAAGCTGCTGCTTAAAGTGCCGATTATCAATGATAAGATTAAAGCAACGGTACGCGAAGAGATGATAAAAGGCTTTGGCGGCAACTTTGAAGCTGTCATTGTAGGTGGAGCCGCCTTCAACCAGGAGGTGGAACAATTCCTGAGAATGATCGACTTCCCTTATACAGTGGGCTATGGTATGACCGAGTGCGGTCCTATTATTTGTTACGAAGACTGGAAACGCTTCAAACCGGGTTCATGTGGAAAAGCTGCACTCAACATGGAGGTGAAAGTCCTTTCGCCCGACCCGGAGAATGTGGTAGGCGAAATTGTTTGCAAAGGCCCGAACGTAATGTTGGGTTACTACAAAAATGAAGAGGCTACCGCCCAAGTGATCGACAAAGACGGCTGGCTGCATACCGGTGACCTCGCTTTGGAAGATGCCGAAGGAAACATCACAATCAAGGGACGTAGCAAAAACATGTTGCTCAGTGCCAGCGGACAAAATATCTATCCGGAGGAAATAGAAGATAAACTGAACAACCTGCCATACGTGGCCGAAAGTATTATCGTACAACAAAACGACAAACTGGTAGGATTGGTTTATCCGGATTTTGACGAAGCCTTCGCGCATGGCTTGAAGAATGAAGATATGGAACGGGTAATGGAGGAAAACCGGATTACCCTGAATGAAATGCTCCCGGCTTATAGCCAGATTTCGAAAATGAAAATCTATCCGGAAGAGTTTGAAAAGACTCCGAAAAAGAGTATCAAACGCTTCTTGTATCAGGAAGCCAAAGGTTAAAAATAATTTCTATTTTCATTAAAAAGACATCGATTACGCAGATTTGCATAGATTTTAATAGGATAATCCGTGCAAATCTGCGTAATTTGCGTTTTAAAAACTTAGCTTATGAAGAAAATCATTCTTGTTGCAGCTCTTCTTTCGGCTGCAGTCTGTCTGCCTGCACAGAATAAAGGCGGAAATAAAAGTGGTGGAATTAATCTTTCTTTATGGAAAAAAGCATGTACGCAACCACTTGACAGTACACAGACTACTTATGTCAACCTGGGACTTTTCTCGGCTATGCATAAGTTACATGGTGTAGGTATCAATGCTTTCGGCAGTATGGTGCAAAACGATATGAACGGTGTTCAAATCTCCGGGCTCGCCAATCTTGCCGGAGGAAGTATGCGTGGCGTACAAATTGGAGGTATCAGTAACGTAAATGGTAACGACCTGGCAGGATTGTCCGTCTCGGGACTCGTAAATATTACGGGAAATAAAGCGAAAGGCGTATTGATTACCGGCTTAAGCAATATCGCCGGAGACAATACACGCGGATTAATGATCAGTGGTATCATGAACATCACAGGTGATAAAGCCGCAGGTGTACAACTGGCAGGCCTTGCCAACGTAACCGGTGAGGAATATGACGGACTTATGATGTCGGGACTGCTGAATGTAGTGGGAGAAAAAATGAATGGGTTGCAGCTCTCCGCACTCGCCAACGTGACCGGCGGCCAAATGAACGGAGCACAATTGGGGTTGTTCAATTTTGCGTCGAAAGCGAAAGGATTGCAAATCGGACTTTTCAATTATTATAAAGATGACATGAAAGGGCTCCAATTGGGACTGGTCAATGCAAATCCGCAAACCAAAGTACAATTAATGGTATTTGGAGGCAACAGAACCAAAATCAATGTAGGTGCCCGCTTTAAGAACAAACTCTTCTACACTATACTCGGTGGAGGTACACATTATCTCGATTTCAATGACAAATTTTCTGCAGCTTTATTCTACCGGGCAGGTCTCGAACTTCCTCTCTACAAAAATCTGTTTGTAAGTGGCGATTTAGGCTTTCAGCACATCGAAACTTTCCGGAATAAAAAAGTAGAAGGTATTCCGGCGCGTCTCTATGCCTTACAGGCACGCCTCAATCTGGAATATCGGTTTACGGATAAATTCGGTTTATTCGTAACCGGCGGTTATGGTGGCAGCCGTTACTATAATAAAGCCAAGACTTATGACAAGGGACTGATCGCTGAAGCGGGAGTGGTTCTGTTCTAATTGATTTACCACAGAGTCCCACAGAGGAATAATTTAAATATAAACTCTGTGGGACTCTGTGGTGAACCTGATCAGACCTTCTCCTTGATCAACCCGATCCGATAAGCTACCAATAACTTCTTTAAATCCTGAATTTGCGTTACCAGCTCTTTCCCCTTATCGGTATCTTTCACCATCATCCGCTGTGAATTGAATTCAATAACAAAAGTAGTCGACTTAATGTCCTGCCCCTCCTCTATTGCCTTCTGAGTAGACTGGAAAGGTTCATGCTGGACCAACTGCAGCCCATGCGAATGATATACCAGCGTATATCCGGCAATACCGGTCTCCGGTTGATAGGCTTTTGAAAAGCCGCCATCGATCACCAATAATTTTCCACCTGCTTTCATGGGTTGTTCCCCTTTTATGGTTTTTACCGGCACATGCCCGTTGATAATATGAGTATGTTGTCCCGTCACTCCGAATTCTTCAAGAATACGATCACAGATTTCTTCTTTATTACGCAACGCATAATAATATCCTTTCGTCTCTTTATGCAAACTTTTGTCCGCAATGAAATAACGTTCAAAAGTAGCCATCTTATCTTTATCGAACGAGGGAGCATCCGGACCACACCACAGATACCAGATATAATCCATCGCAAAGCGTTTCTCCTCTTCGTCATCTTCATCAAAATAAGCCGTACGGATTAGCTGATCGATCTTATCCAGCAAATTCTTTCCCCAATATTCTTTTCCGCAGATATTCACATGTTTGAAACTTCCATCTTCGTTGAGAGGCACAGAGGCATGATAAAGCAGATTGGAATTGCACACCAGATACATACCTCCATAGGTAAAGAGACAACGCATATGCTTCTTCAACTTCTCACTATTCATAAACGAATAGTGTATCTTTTCGATCAACTCCTGTTCTTCATCACTCAGGCGATAAGGGTCTGCCGGATCGACCGTGGGGAAGTTTGTGTCACGCAACGAATATTCTTTGCCCTCATAAACAAATACCCCCCGTTCAAAATCGATTTTCTCAAGTAGTTTGCGGCCTTCCATACCAAACTCCGGACGACGATTGATGATGCCTGCCTCCAGCTTAAACTGAATGATAGTGATGGCTTTATGCATCTGGGTAATCAACCTCAAGGTCTTTTCATTATAAGTAGAATCGGCAAAATTGGTCTTAGGTGCAAAAATAGTGCAGGGATCATCTGCGTAAGTATCCATCGCAAAAGTAGCAAGCGGCAAAAGATTAATGCCATAACCGTCTTCCAATGTCCCGAGATTACCATATCGCATGGAAAGGCGAATGACATTGGCCATGCACGCTTCATTTCCCGATGCCGCTCCCATCCAGAGAATATCGTGATTCCCCCATTGGATATCGAAATTGTGATAATCGCACAAAGTATCCATAATGATATGGGCACCCGGACCACGGTCGTAGATATCGCCAACGATATGGAGTGAATCGATCGTAAGACGCTGTATCAGATTGCACATGGCTATGATAAAATCGTCGGCACGACGGGTTGAAATGATAGTACTGATAATCACATTGATATAAGCATGCTTATTGGGCTCGATAGTTGACTCGTGAAGTAATTCCTGAATGATATAGGAGAACTCGGCCGGCAATGATTTGCGAACCTTCGAACGGGTATATTTGGAAGATACATTCTGGCACACCTTCACCAGCTGATTGAGCGTGATCAGATACCAATCGTCAATATCTGTTTCGGTAGCTTTTATCAACTGCAGTTTCTCTTCCGGATAATAAATAAGGGTACAAAGCTCTTTCTTCTCAATTTCACGGAGAGTGTGGCCGAAGATCTCGTTTACTTTCCGCTTTACGGCTCCCGAAGCGTTCTTCAGCACATGCTGGAAAGCTTCATATTCGCCATGTATATCAGTCAGAAAGTGTTCGGTTCCTTTAGGGAGATTCAAAATAGCTTCAAGATTGATAATTTCGGTACTGGCGGCGGCAATGGTCGGGAAGCTGCGTGAAAGCAGTTGCAGATAACGCAGATCGGCAACGATACTTTCGGGGGTTATATTACTTTGAGCAGTCATATGATTTACGATTTAACGATTTACAATTTTAAAATTCACCCTAAAATGATTACAGAAGAAACATGAGCAACACCTGGGCTATAATGACGCGTAGGAACATACTCAACGGATAAACCGTAGCATAAGCTACCGACGGATTATCCCCGGGAATGGTATCATTGGCATAGTTCAGCGCCATCGGATTGGCCATACTGCCACATAACATGCCGGAAACGCTACCAAAGTCGATCTTCATAATCTTAAAAGCAAAGAAACCCACAAGCACAGTAGGCACAACGGTCAGACCGAAGCCAAGGCCGATCCACAAAAGACCTTCGGGACGAAAAACCGTATCGAAGAAATGGGCACCTGCATCCAATCCCAGGCAGGCAAGGTAAAGTGACAATCCCAAAGCACGTAGCATCAGATTGGCACTACGGGTAGTATAAGTAATCATATGCAAACGGGGACCGAAAGTTCCGATCAAGATACCCACAATGATAGGTCCGCCCGCCAATCCGAGGCGAATAGGTGTACTGATACCGGGAATTGAAAACGGCACGGCACCCAGAGCCAATCCCAGGATAATACCCACAAACACAGCAACAAGATTGGGTTCTTTCAAGCTTTTAACAGCATTTCCAAGTACCTTTTCCACATTCTGAATGGCAGCTGCTTCACCGACTACTGTCAGGCGGTCACCCAACTGCAATGTCAATTCGGGAGTAGCCAACAACTGCACACCCGAACGGTATACACGGCTGATATTGATTCCGTAATGATTACGAAGACGAAGAGCTCCCAACTTCTTCCCGTTCAACTCTGGACGGGTAACGACAATGCGTTGTGAAATCAACTGGCTGTCGATGGCATTCCAGTCGATATCTTCTTTATTCCAATCCGTATTCTCTTGCTCGCCAAACAACACGGTAAGCGCTAACGCATCTTTTTCGGAAGTAACAACCAACAGGCGGTCACCCTCTTTTATGATCTTTTCGGATGTGGGAATACTGACATTGCCGTCTCTCCACAAGCGGGAGATAACAAATTTGGGATAGCTCATGTGAGCGATATCTTTAATGCTTTTATCAAAAATAGCGGGGTTGTGTACCTGGAAAGCGGCAATATAGGTTTTGTTGGCATCATCTTTCTCCTTCACTTCAAGGTCTTCACGACGCACTAACAGTTTACGGATCAACAGAACAGCCAGAATGACTCCGATCACTCCAAGAGGATAGGCCACTGCACATCCCAGAGCAGGTGTACTGCTTTCAAGCCCCATCTGTTTCAGTGTCTGCTGGGCTGCACCCAAAGCCGGGGTATTGGTCGTGGCACCGCACAGGATACCAACCATGTTGGGCAATGAAACTTCTGTGGTATAACTGCAAACAACCGTAAGAAGAGTGCCCAGAATCACCACGGCAATAGCAAGCATATTGAGGGTAACTCCTCCCTTACGGAATGAACTAAAGAATCCTGGACCAACCTGTAACCCTAAGGCATACACAAAAATAATAAGTCCGAAACTTTCGGCGTAGTTCAGCATCTGCGGATCTATGGACAATCCGAAATGTCCGGCCAGAATGCCGGCAAAAAAGACAAAAGTAACGCCAAGTGAAATGCCACAAACATGAATTTTGCCCAATCCAAGCCCAATGGCCGAAATCAGGGAAAGAACGACAACTGCCTGCAAAGCAGAATGTTCGATAAAGAGACTATATAACCACTCCATGTGAATAATTTACCAATGTATCCATAAGCCAATGCATCCGTGAAACGCATAAAGATACATTAGCGTCCGCAAAGATAGCAACTATTTACGACCTCACAAAGCTTTTATTCACCCACTTCATCCCATACCAGCGACGGACAAAAATAATTCCTCGAATGTTCTCATCGAGAGCAAAAGCAACCCACATACCGCAAATGCCCCAGGCCCAGTAAATTCCAAATAAATAACCGATACCGACAGCAACACTCCACATCACAATCAACCCGACATAAAAAGGATAATTCACATCACCCGCTGCACGAAGGGCATTCGTCGCAAAAATATTAATGGGACGGCCTATTTCAAGTACCACATCAATCAGCAATACAATCACTCCCATACGGATAATTTCGGGATTGGAAGTCAGCCAACTCAATAGAGTGTGGCCTGAAGCCGCAATAATACATGAAAGAATCAAAGTAATCATTACCGACTTCTTCATCACATATTTCCCAAGCAGAAATGCTGCATGGGGTTTCTTCTCCCCTATCAGATGTCCGATACAGATAGCACCTCCCTGTGCCATGGATATACTGAATAAATAGACAAACATAATGATATTGACACAATAGGTGCGGGTAGCCAACGCTTCAACTCCAAGCATGTTAATGAAAAAAGTAATGACTACCTGCGATGAACTGTATGAAAGTTGCTCACCTGCAGAAGGCAAACCAACCCGCATCAGATTTTTCAGCTCTACAAAAGGGAAAGGCCGGAAATAAGCCAAAGGGAAACGATGGATATGTTTGCGGAACAGAATAATAAACAGAATAACCATAGACACTCCCCTGCTGAAAGCAGTAGAGATTGCAGCCCCTTCTACCCCGAGTTCGGGAAAACCGAACTTACCAAAAATCAGCGAATAGTTACCGATGATATTAAGAATATTGATTACCACTGTTACCAACATCGGATATATAGCCTTATTGGCACTGCGTAAAGAAGCTGAAAGTGTAAGAGAAATGGCCTGAAAAAAGGCGAAAGCACCCACGATACGCATATAATCCATACCGTCAGCCATCAGTTCGGATCCCAACCCCATCCATTGCAGAATGGTGCGGGCCATCGTAAACAGAAGCACACTGATAATCCCTCCAACCAATAAATTAACAAGTAACGACACACCTACCACCTGTACCACTTTCTTTTCGAGCCTCGCACCAAGATACTGCGAACAGAGCACGGACGTACCCAAATTGATCACTTCAAACACCAGGAAAGTCAGCATGATAATCTGATTGACAACTCCGACCGCAGCTACACTGTTATCAGAATGGCGGCTCAGCATAATGGTGTCTACCGCTCCCAGCATCATTATCAGTAATGTTTCAATAAAAATCGGAGCGGCCAGTTTTGCCAAGCGCCTCTTTATGCTCTCCTGTTGAATTCTGTGTGTCATTTTACCTTAATCCTTTTCGGGCTGCAAAGGTATTTAAAAACACTGAAAAAGCGGATTGACATATATCAAGAATATATCAATCCGCCTACAATTATTTCAATAAAGGTTCGGGTTATCTCACTCCTGTAAAGTCAACATAATTATCATGTCCGTCCAAGTATCCGCTCAGTACATTCCCTCTGATCCAGACATCATCCAGATAGGAAACATCACCGGGACCATAGACCATCCGGAGAGAATATTGAGAACGGTCTTCCCAATTCCAGGTAAAAGAGTACACCGATTCGGAATAACGTCCATTGGGATATTCCACACGAATATAATCTTCACCATGACGGTCCAGATAAAAATTCAACTCCTGATAACAATAGTTTCCGTCAGCATCATAAAACGTATCTGCCCAGGTACGACTGCAAAGATCGAGGGACTTGTTATAATAGGAACCGCCAATGTTATCATCGTCATAAAAGTCATCTATCTCTATCTCACATGAAGTAAGATTTACCATTGCCACTGCCAGCAGAAACAATTTTAAATATTTGAAAGCTAAAGTTTTCATATCGTATAGTTTTTTAGTTATATCAGTTTGATGTGAACAAAAGTAGGGAAACAAATGATCTCAGGAAAAAGAAAAAACCTACATCTTCGGAGGGAATCGCCTAATTAAAAGAGGGAAACAGGAGTAAGAAGACCGAAAGCTCGAAAAAGGACATATCAAACGTTAACAGAAAACGACAATTCGCTAAATAACGTTACAAAATGGAGATTTATATCCGAATAATTTGCAGATATAATCCAAATCCGTACATTTGCAATGTGTTTTTCATAGTATTAGATTTAAGGTTAACAAAGATTGGTTGCTCGTGAGAGTAGCCTTTTTTTATATCCGATAATCTGCACTCCCACCCTTTATATATAATTCCGGTTACATGCATTGAGAACTATGACTCATAAATCTGATTATTATACCTAATAAAAGGTATTGAACGCAAACCTGAAACTCGCTAATTTTGCAACCATTCATACTAAACATACGAAATGGACGTGCGTAAAACCTGTATCTTATTGATTTTAATTTCCGGAATGGCTATTGAGCTATATGCCCAACAGTCCCAAAGAGTCAGCGGACAAATATGGAGCATGGCAGCAGACGCAAAAGAAAAAGAGTCCTTACCTTACGCCAGCGTTCTCGTCATCAACGAAGAAGATTCTACGCTTGTTAAAGGCACGACAAGCAACGCAAATGGGAAGTTTAGCCTCCGGTATCCTGCGTACAAAGATAAACGCTATTTATTGAAAGTTTCTTATACAGGAATGCAACCAGTATTCCATAAGTTAACAGAAAATGTTCCTGACATTCATCTGGAAAACATTGTACTGAAAGAGGGTATCGAACTGGATGAAGTAACAGTTACCGCACAAGTACGTGAAATAGAGCAGATAGGCGATACTACCATAATCAATGCGTCTGCTTATAAAACACCGGAAGGTAGTTATCTGGAAGATCTCGTAAAACGTATTCCCGGGTTGGAATACAACAGCAAAGATAAAACTCTGGTCTATAATGGTCTGCCCATTACTGAAATCAACGTTAACAGTGAAGCCTTTTTTTCCGGAAATAACAGTCTGGCATTGGAAAATTTACCGGTAGAACTGATCAATAAAATAAAGGTATACGATAAAAAAAGTGATCTGGAAAAAACGACAGGAGTCAGTAGCGGAAAAGAAAATTATGTCTTAGACCTGCAAACCAAAAAAGAATTCAACAGCACTTTGCTGGCATCGGGTAAAGCCGGACTGGGCAACTATAATAAGAAGGACCTTGAATTATTAGGTAACTACTTTAAAAAAGGCGGCGAGAACCTTTCACTGATCGTCCGTTCGGGTAACCGTAACATGACAACCAGTTACAAGGACAATATACAGGATAACATAGCACTTAACTTTGTGAAAAGATTCGGCAAAAATTTGACCATTAATGGCAATACGACTTATAATCATAACAATAACGGTAATAAATCGGCCGGATACTATGAACAATACCTGAGTACGGGAAATAAATACCAATATTCTGCCGGTGAAAGTACAAACCGAAACCATACCATAAACTCTATGCTTGCCCTGCGTTGGCAAATAAACGAAAAGACCTTTGTGAGCTTCTCCGGCAATCTGAACTCAGGCAGAGGGAACAACACCAATAACAACCGGCAAGCCGCATTCGACGAGAATCCCAATCTCGAAACATCAGACCCTTTCGGCAATATCGGTAATATCCCCGATGATATGCGACTCAACGATATAACAATGAATTCATTATCTACAGACAAGCGCCTCCAATATACTTTCAATGCCAACATCACGCGCCAAATAAACCGAAAAGGAAGCAGCCTCAGCCTGATGGCACAATATAGTGACAGCAAAGGTAAAAATGAAAGTTTCACTATTTCGTCAACCACCTATTACCGATTGGAAAATAGCTTAGGGAATGACTCGGTTCTCTATCGGAATCAATATCAGCGAAGCCCTAACGGAAACCGGAATCAGAATATCGGACTGATATTCACTCACCCTTTTACAAAAAAAGTTCAAATGCAGCTCTCTTACAATTTGAACTATAGCAAACAGCAGAGCGACCGTAACACTTATAACCTATCCGGTGTGACGGATGAAACAACAGATCCTCCCGGCTATCTGCCTCCGCAGTATGAAACCGGATATACCGACAGCCTTAGTAACCGAAGCCACAGTCACACACTCGGACACGAAGTCTCTTTCCATATAAACTACTCCACCCAGGTATGGAACATTGTTACCGGACTATCGATTCAGCCTGAGCAACGCAGTCTGGATCAGAAGACAGGGCTGAGACAAGCTGATACTACCATGTATTCAGTCGGATTCCGACCGACATTCACCATTCTGTGGAAAAAAGGGAAAAGTCTGATACGCTTGAACTATCGGGGAGATACCCGACAACCTTCCCTACCCGACTTGCTTTCACTGACCGACAATAGCGATCCGCTAAATATCACACGCGGCAATCCTGACCTGAAGCCCTCATATAGCCAATCAGTCCGTTTGGAAGCACAAAACATCCGAAAAGGTATATTCGCTACATTGAACTGGCAAAACGAGGTAAACAGCCAGACCCATACCATTACTTATAACCGGCAAACGGGAGGGCGAGAGAGTTATCCGGTAAACATAAATGGTAACTGGAACATCCATGGAACACTACGTTACCAGAAACGCATCCGTAGTTTTAATATTTCGGCCGTCGGAGGAGGATCTTTTATCCAAAATGTCGGTCTCATCAATGAAGGGGAAAGTGAACAACCGGACTACAGTACTACCCATAACACCGGACTGAGCGCAAATTTACGACTGGGATACTTCCCTAAATGGGGAAGTATCGACCTGAATGGGAACTGGCGCTTTCAACACTCTTCCAATTCATTGCGGCAGACAGATACGTACACCCGTAACTATTCTCTGGGATTCAATGCCTATGCCGATTTACCCGGCAACATACAATTAAAAACCGACGCGACCTATACTTTTCGTAATGGTACAAATATCCGGAAGGGAGAAGACGACCAGATAGTATGGAATACAGGTATCACCTGGCGCTTCCTGAAAAAAAAGCAGGCCGAATTATCAGTCTATTGGGCAGACATGCTGAATCAAAAGAAAAACTACAGCCGAAGTACAACATCGAGTGGTTTTTCCGAACACCACACCCAACAAATAGGAAGTTATTTTATAATCTCGATGAAATACCGCTTTAACCGTCCTCTACACAAGCAGTAATAGCACGATTCTTTTTAACATAA
>UMDR01035448.1_pt1 | contig 14711 bp, 9 predicted proteins | sample 1964541 | NCBI WGS metagenome assembly UMDR01 (sample SAMEA4835999, study PRJEB28245) | human gut metagenome | biome: gut microbiome; material: fecal sample | place: Denmark | collected 2008 | reverse complement strand
TCTGATAGCGGCGCTAAACAAGGCGAAAAGAAGATAGCAGGAAGTGTTAGTCTCCGATTTGTAGTTGACAAAAAAGCAAGTATCCAGACTTTTGGTCTGAAAGGGATTCAGTGAAACAAAGAAGCAAAGAGCGTACTTAAAAAACTAAAACACAGCGCTTTTAATGTACAAGATTCCTGTCGGTAAAAGCTTTGCTTTAACACAGAGTTAAAGTTTGTTCTTTGGATGCAAATAACAAATGTTTTAAATGCAAAAGACTTGTTATTTGCATCTAAGAATAAAATGGCCGGAAGAGGGCGTTAACAATGTTAATGAAGAGCACTGATATACCCAACCGGAAAATGAGGAAATTAAGATTAAAAGTCAGTGCTCCGACCTTTTTAAAGCAATGTACAAGGATCTTTCTGCTTAACAAAGCATTGTGACAGCAGTACGGCAAACGGAGTATCGTATACTCTTGCTTTCTGAGGACACCCCTTTACACAGGCACAGCATTTAATGCAGCGTTCGGCATCCGTATTCAACTCGTCACCTTTTATAATGGCACTCACGGGACACATCTTCGCACATGCACCACAATGAGTACACAAGGATTCGTCTTCTACCCAAGGAGTACGGGGAAGTGGGACACCACTCTTACGCAAAGCAATCACCTTTCGCAAAAAACGGAACAGCGGAAAGAAAGGCTGGCGCGGACGCCGGATTTTACGGACATCCACTGCATACAGCTTCTCCGGCTCGGCAGCAGATGCTATTTTATCCGAGATCTGCTTTCCAAAATCAGCTGCCAAAGTAAGATCACGTTCATCAGGACGTCCGGCAGCTACGGGATATTTCTCTGTACTATATGAATGTTCTCCAATGAAGGTTGCACCGGCAATCACCTTAAATCCCTGTTGAATAGCCCAATAATCAAGTTCCATCAACGATTTTTCATAAGCGCGATTACCATATACCACCACGATAACTGCCGGAGTATTATTTCCACGTACACTTGCCAGACGATCCATGGCCAAAGGAGCCACACGCCCTCCATATACAGGTACGACAATAATGGCTAACGCAGATTCGGTAATTACTAAATCCTGAGCTGCCTGTTGTGTTAAATTCGTGTTTATCACATTTGTTATTCCAGTTCCACGAACAATTGCCTCTCCAACTTGTTTTGAGGTGTGGGTAGGCGAGAAATAAATCAGATGGACTTCGTTTGCTGTCATAATAGTTATGTTTTGTGCAACAAAGGTACACTTTTATGAAGAAAAAAAGAGTAAACGATCATAAAAACCAAATTTATTTATTATCTTTGCGGCGTTGAAACATTCCGATAATCCTCCAACGGGAGACGAAACTCGGATTTCCGATTCAACAAAACATCCCAAATTCATCATATAAAAACTGTTGCGTTTGTTAAGCTTCCGGCCATTGCGTCGTAGCTTCGGCCGTACGTATTTCAACAAATAAAATTAAAATATTAAATAACTCACATATACTGTATGTATAACATTATCCAATTGAACGACAAAAATTTGTCGGAACTACAAACTATTGCCCAGGAACTGGGTATCAAAAAAACAGACTCACTTAAGAAAGAAGAACTTGTCTACAAAATCCTTGATGAACAAGCTATAGCCGGAGCTACTAAAAAAGTAGCAGCTGACAAACTTAAAGAGGAACGTAAAGAAGACAAGAAAAAACGCTCTCGAGTGACAGTAAAGAAGGAAAACGCCGACAAGGTTTTCTCTTCTACCAAAAATGGTGAACTGACCAAGACAGATGCCAACGCACCTGCAACCAAAGCACAAGCTAAGACAACAGAACCGACTAAGGAAGCAACTAAAGAGATGAGTACTGAAACGAGCGCCACTCCGGCAGAATCGACAAAGGTAACTCCTTATGCCACTCCGAAAAAGAAACCGGGACGTCCCCGCAAAAACGCAGTGGAAGCAGAAACCAAACCTGCAGAGGTTATAGCAGACAAACCTGTAACAACCCCAGCGGTACAGGAAGAAAAGCCGGCTGCTCAACCGGAAACGGAAAAACGCCCTATCAGCAAACCGATCCTCAAACCGAAACCAACCGTTGTAGACGAAGAAAGCTCAATCCTCTCGGATATGGATGCAGATGATGATTTTATCCCCATCGAAGATCTGCCTTCAGAAAAAGTAGAACTGCCTACCGAATTATTCGGCAAATTCGAATCAACAAAAACAGAACCGGTAACCACCACTCCCGAACCGGCTGCACAACCTCAACGTCCCCGTGTCATTCGCCCACGCGACAACAACAATTACAGCAATAACAATAATAACAACAATAATAACAACAATAATAACAATCAGCGCAACAACAACCAGCGTCCTCCTGTACAACAACGTCCCATGCCGCAACAAAATGCAACTGAGCCCGCTCCTGTTCAGGAACGCCGTGTGATTGAACGCGAAAAACCATACGAATTCGATGATATCCTCACCGGAACCGGTGTATTGGAAATCATGCAGGATGGCTACGGATTCCTCCGTTCATCAGATTACAACTACCTCTCTTCACCGGACGATATCTATGTATCTCAATCACAAATCAAACTATTCGGACTGAAAACCGGTGATGTAGTAGAAGGTGTAATCCGTCCGCCCAAAGAGGGTGAGAAATACTTCCCATTGGTGAAGGTTTCTAAAATCAACGGACGTGACGCTGCTTTCGTGCGTGACCGTGTGCCGTTCGACCACCTTACTCCGCTTTTCCCGGACGAAAAGTTCAAGCTTTGCAAAGGTGGCTATTCCGACTCCATGTCGGCACGTGTGGTAGACCTCTTCTCGCCCATTGGTAAAGGACAGCGTGCACTGATCGTAGCCCAGCCTAAGACGGGTAAGACCATCCTGATGAAAGAAATTGCCAATGCCATTGCTGCCAATCATCCGGAAGTATATATGATTATGCTGCTGATTGACGAGCGCCCGGAAGAAGTTACCGACATGGCCCGCAGCGTCAATGCCGAAGTGATTGCTTCTACATTCGACGAACCCGCCGAACGCCACGTAAAAATAGCCGGCATCGTTCTTGAGAAGGCCAAAAGACTGGTAGAATGCGGACACGACGTAGTTATCTTCCTCGACTCGATTACACGTCTGGCACGTGCATACAACACTGTATCTCCGGCATCGGGCAAGGTACTTTCGGGTGGTGTGGATGCAAACGCACTTCACAAACCGAAACGTTTCTTCGGAGCAGCCCGTAACATCGAAAACGGAGGTTCGCTCACAATCATCGCTACCGCCCTGATCGACACCGGTTCTAAGATGGACGAAGTGATCTTCGAAGAGTTCAAGGGTACAGGTAACATGGAGTTGCAGCTCGACCGCAACCTGAGCAACAAGCGTATCTTCCCGGCTGTCAACATTGTGGCATCGAGCACACGCCGCGACGATCTGCTGCTCGACAAACAGACACTGGACCGCATGTGGATCCTGCGCAAGTACCTGTCGGATATGAACCCGATCGAAGCAATGGACTTTGTAAAAGACCGACTGGAAAAAACCAAAGACAACGACGAGTTCCTGATGAGCATGAACAGTTAAAAAAGTCCTTTTGTGAACAAAACATAAAAAAAAGAGTGAGATTCTGTTTGATTCTCACTCTTTTTATTTAGCTTTGCACTACATGCATCATAAACAAGCATAAAACAAACACCGGAAGTACAACAATTACTGTGGGAAAGTTTATTAATATAACGTTTATAGCAGTAGTAACCCTATACTCTGTCACTACACATGCTGCCAATAAAGCAACAATGCACGTGTCAGCACTCCAAAACCTGATTGACAACAGCCTCAATTATAGCAAAGAAGCTCCCAACGACAGTATCATCCAATGGGGTCATGAACTGGCTCCTATCCTGAAAAAACAGAAAGAGTACAAAATCCTCTTCCAGTTGAAACAGCTTATTGCGACTGCCTATGCCACACGCGGAGACATGAACATGGCCATCGACCATGCCCGCCAGATGTACAAGGAAGCCAAAGAACTGAATTACCCCATCGGTATTGCCCTTTCCAGCCGCGCCATCGGGGATGCTTACCTCAACGCCAACATGCAGGAACCTGCCATCGAATCCTATAAGGAAGCCCTGGAATTGCTGGGCAAGATACCGGGTAGCGAAATCCTCGAACAGGAAATACTTCCGAAATTCATTCTGACCCTGATCCAGACATCACACATGGACGAAGCACGTACCTATCTGAAAAGATTCGAGAACCTGCATACCGCCGCTCCAACTCCTACATTCCACTTTTTTTTATGTGCGTGTAAAGCTTACTATGACATTGAAGCAGGCAATCCGGAGAAAGGAAAAGCCAGTTTGGACGAAGCAAGGAAAATCAGTGACCAACTGAGGTTCCTCTATCTCCGCAGTATCTTTAACTACATATTGGGGCAATACTACCAGGCTATCGGTGAGTATGAACTCGCCTTACAACAATATGAACGCCTGATAAATACTCCTAAAGCACCCGCTCCCAACAAACACATCGGATTGCAGTTGGAGTGTGCGCAGCTACTGACTAAGATGGGAAGGACAGAAGAAGCCTGCCTGATCTACCAAAAGGCCAACGAACAAAAAGACTCGCTGAACGCTTTGAGTTATGCCCGGCAAATCAATGACTTGAGAGGCATGTACCAGATAGACCAGATGGAAATCCGGAACCAGATACAACGCAACCAGATCACCCTGTGGGTTATCATAGCTTCCATTTTCATATTAGTGCTTATTTTGCTGCTGATCGTCCGCATCCGGCAGGAAGCCAACCGCCTTCTCCATTCCAAAGAAGAGTTGGAGATTGCGCGCAAGTATGCCGAAAACGCCATACACACCAAAAGCCTGTTCCTATCCAATATGAGCCACGAAATACGGACACCGCTGAATGCCCTTTCCGGATTTTCGTCCATCCTGACCGAAGAGTCTATCGACAATGATACACGACGTCAATGCAACGACATCATCCAGCAGAATTCCGAGCTGCTGTTAAAGCTGATCAATGACGTGATAGATCTGTCGAGTCTCGACCCGGGTAAGTTGACTTTCAACTTTAAGGAATGTGATGCAGTCAATATATGCCGCAACGTAATCGATACTGTAGAAAAGGTGAAACAAACCCAGGCCGGAGTCAGTTTCATCACTTCACTGGACAAACTGACTTTGCGTACCGACGAATCACGTCTGCAACAGGTATTGATCAATCTGCTGATCAATGCCACCAAATTCACCACCGAAGGCAACATCACCCTGACACTGGAGAAAGAGTCAGAGACCATGGCCCTGTTCACAGTAACGGATACCGGATGCGGCATCCCCCCGGAAAAACAGAATCAGATATTCAACCGTTTCGAAAAGCTGAATGAAGGGGCACAGGGAACAGGACTGGGACTCTCCATTTGCCAGCTTATCATCGAACAAATCGGAGGAAAGATATGGATTGACCCGGAGTACACCGGAGGTGCACGCTTCCGGTTTACACACCCCATCGGACCCACAAAAGAAGAGGAGGCAGAAGGATGAAACGATTCATACTGATCCTTATAGCATGCTGTCTGGCCTCAGGAGCGTACGCGGACGGACAAACAGAAGCCGACAGCCTGTATCGGGTGGCACAGACACTTCCGCATGATTCCACACGTCTGGAAATGCTCAAGAAACTGGCACAAATAGAACAGTTGACACCCAAATGTATCACATATTCAAACCTGCTGAGAGAAGAAGCAACTCTACAGAATAACGATAAATACAACACCATAGCCGCCTATCTGCACACAGTGTACTATTATAACCAAAGCAACCGGGACAGTGTAAAGAAATGGCTGGACATTATGGAGCCTTATGCCCGGAAGTCGAAAACCTGGGATCTGTATTTCGACGCTCTCCGCTTCCAGACAGACCTCTACACTTATGAAGAGCAGTATGAACTTGCCATCAACGAGGCAAACCAGATGTTCGAAAGGGCAAAGAAAGTGGACTGTGTCCGCGGACTGATCGGAGCCAAACAATGTCTGGGCAATGCCTATATCGGCACGGAGCGATGGGACGAGGGAATGAAAGCATTGGAAGAAGCCTATCAACTATCTTCGCGAACAGACAATGCCGTGGTACGGATCTCGATCCTTTGCCAACTGATTGCGGTAGCCAAGGATAAACAGAACAACAAACAGCTGTCCGAATACCTCGGAAAGTTAAAAGAGACTTTGCAACAGCACACTGCCACAAACCCGATGCTCAAAGAGGCATTTTATGATGTTTATCTGTTCGGTGAGGTGTACTACACCTATTATTATCTGAATACCGGCCAATCGGAACAGGCACACGAAAGTCTGGAAAAAGCCGGGAAATATCTTACTCCCAATACTTTCTTCATGTACCGGGTGCTCTATTACGATGCCTATGCAGCCTATTACCGAACTCGAAAAGAGTATGACAAAGCACTTGCGAAGATGGACTCTACCGTCATTTTATTACAGGAAGACCGGAACAGCAATTATATCCACCAGCAGCTGTCTAAAGCCGATCTTCTGGTAGAAGCCGGGCGGAGTGCGGAAGCTCTTCCGTTGTATATCGGGACACTCCACCTGAAAGACTCCATCGAAACGACTATTTTCGATAAACAGATGCAGCAGATAAAGGCCAAATACAATATCGACAAAGTAGCTTTGGAAGAAGAACAGTTGAAAAGCGATATCCAACTGACGGCTTTGGTCATTGTCGGCATTGTCCTGGCAATCCTGATTGTCTTCATGCTTCGTATCTCGCACGTTCGTAAAGCATTGGAGCTATCGGAAAAAGAGACACGGAAGGCAACCCGTATGGCGGAAGAAGCCAACGAGATGAAGAACCGCTTTTTGTCGAACATGAGTTACCACATCCGTATCCCGCTGAACGGCGTAGTGGGCTTCTCGCAACTGATAGCTTCCGAATCCAACATGACCGACGAAGTCCGGAAAGAATACTCCTCCATCATCCAGAAAAATTCGGAAGAGTTGATGCGCCTGGTCAATGATGTGCTCGATTTATCGCGGCTTGAAGCAGGCATGATGAAGTTCAATATTCAGGAATACGGACTAACCGAACTCTGTAACGAAGCTCTCTACATGGCGCGTATGCGCAACGAAGAGAACATCTGTATCCGGCTCGGAAACGAAACAGCCCCCGACCTGGACATCCGTATCGATACGGCCCGTTTCAGCCAAGCGCTGCTGAGTACTTTAACTTATCCGCAGAAGTGTGAAGAAAAACGGGAGATCGACTTCAAAGTGACCCATGACACAGAAAAGAACATGATCCGTTTCCGCATCATTAACTCCCCGTTGGCCGACGAAAGATTTACCTCACAGGAGGTATACATCCGCCACGAAATTAACCGGTTGTTGCTGGAGTATTTCGGAGGAAGCTATAAAGTACAGGCAAACGCAGGCGAAAAACCGACCATCCTCTTCACCTATCCGTTAGGAAAAAATTGACTTCTTTTCCCGGTGGCTCGTCAACTTCTGCAGAAAGTTGTATCTTTGCGGCCTGCAAACTAAAATCCTTATTTATGTATACCAACAAACAGATCTGGAGTGTCAGTTACCCGATTCTCCTGAGCTTGCTTGCGCAAAATGTCATAAATGTCACCGACACCGCCTTTCTGGGACGCGTCAGTGAGATAGCTCTTGGTGCCTCTGCCATGGGCGGGCTTTTCTATATTTGTATTTTCACCATTGCCTTCGGATTCAGCACCGGTTCACAGATCGTCATTGCCCGCCGCAACGGTGAAGCGCGTTATACCGACGTGGGGCCTGTCATGATCCAGGGAGTCTTGTTCCTGCTTGCCATGGCTCTTCTGCTTTTCGGCTTTACCAAAGCATTCGGTGGCAACATCATGCGCCTGCTGGTATCTTCCGAAAGCATTTATGACGCCACGATGGAATTTCTCGACTGGCGCATTTTCGGCTTTTTCTTCTCGTTTGTCAACGTCATGTTCCGGGCACTCTATATCGGAATCACCCGCACCAAGGTACTTACCATCAATGCGGTAGTAATGGCTCTGACCAATGTGGTACTGGACTATGCCCTCATATTCGGACACTTCGGATTGCCGGAGATGGGCATCAAAGGAGCCGCCATCGCCTCGGTAATAGCCGAAGCGGCTTCGCTGCTGTTCTTCCTGATTTATACGTATATCACCGTCGACCTGAAAAGATACGGTCTCAATCGTTTACGCTCGTTCGACCCGGCTTTGCTGATGCGCATCCTCAGCATATCGTGCTTCACCATGTTGCAGTATTTTCTGTCAATGGCCACCTGGTTCATTTTCTTCGTGGCTGTGGAAAGGTTGGGACAGCGTGAACTCGCCATTGCCAACATCGTACGAAGTATCTACATCGTCATGTTGATTCCGGTAAATGCACTGGCAACCACCAACAACAGCCTGGTGAGCAACGCCATCGGCGCGGGAGGCATCGAACACGTGATGCCCCTGATAAACAAAATCGGGCGTTTCTCTTTCCTGATCATGCTGGGACTGGTCATCGTAACCGCCCTTTTCCCACAGGCATTGCTTTCGGTATACACCAACGAGGCAGCGCTGATCAGTGAATCCGTACCATCGGTATACGTTATCTGTGCAGCCATGCTGATTGCTTCGGTAGCCAATGTGGTATTCAACGGCATATCGGGCACAGGCAACACTCAGGCGGCACTGATGCTCGAAGCCATCACCATCGCAATCTACGGATCGTATATCATTTTCATCGGAATGTGGGTAAAAGCTCCCATCGAATGGTGCTTTACAATTGAGATACTGTACTATACACTGTTGCTCGCCACAAGCTATATTTACTTCAAAAAAGCAAAATGGCAGAACAAAAAGATATAAAGTACAAGAGATTTTTGTACATTTGCGGCTGATTTCACCACAGATTACACAGATTAGCACAGATACTCTCTATTTCAAATACAAAATCTGTGTTAATCCGTGTAATCCGTGGTGGATTTTACACATCATTAGTAATTCATAATTCAAAGATATGTTCGACAATTTAAGCGAAAGACTCGAAAGGTCGTTTAAGATTCTGAAAGGTGAAGGCAAAATCACCGAAATCAACGTAGCAGAAACCCTGAAAGACGTGCGCAAGGCACTGCTCGATGCCGACGTTAACTATAAAGTAGCCAAAGGCTTCACGGATACGGTGAAGGAAAAAGCATTGGGACAAAACGTGCTCACAGCCGTAAAACCAAGCCAATTGATGGTGAAGATCGTTCACGACGAGCTGACTCAACTGATGGGTGGAGAGACTGTCGAGATAGATACCAAAGGCCAACCGGCAGTCATCCTGATGTCCGGTCTGCAAGGTTCGGGTAAGACTACTTTCTCAGGCAAGCTGGCACGTATGCTGAAAACCAAGAAGAACAAGCGCCCGTTGCTCGTTGCCTGTGACGTTTACCGTCCTGCCGCCATCGAACAGCTTCGCGTATTGGCCGAACAAATCGATGTACCGATGTACTCGGAAATCGACAGCAAAGATCCCGTTGCCATAGCTCAAAACGCCATCAAGGAGGCACGTGCCAAAGGTTACGACCTGGTAATTGTCGATACGGCCGGGCGTCTGGCAGTCGACGAGCAGATGATGAATGAAATCGCAGCCATCAAGGAAGCCATCCAACCGAACGAAATTTTGTTCGTGGTAGACTCCATGACCGGTCAGGATGCCGTAAACACTGCCAAGGAGTTTAATGAGCGTCTCGACTTCGACGGTGTAGTGCTGACGAAGCTCGACGGTGACACCCGTGGTGGTGCCGCCCTCTCTATCCGTTCGGTTGTGAACAAACCTATCAAATTTGTAGGTACAGGCGAGAAACTCGATGCCATCGACCAATTCCACCCCGCCCGTATGGCCGACCGCATCTTAGGTATGGGTGATATTGTTTCGTTAGTGGAACGTGCGCAGGAACAATATGATGAAGAAGAAGCCAAACGCCTTCAGAAAAAGATTGCCAAGAACCAGTTCGACTTCAACGACTTCCTCAGCCAGATTGCCCAGATCAAAAAGATGGGTAACCTGAAAGAGCTTGCATCGATGATTCCGGGTGTAGGCAAGGCTATCAAAGACATCGACATTGACGACAATGCTTTCAAGAGCATTGAAGCCATCATCTACTCCATGACTCCGGAAGAGCGCAGCAATCCGGCTATCCTGAATGGCTCGCGCCGTACACGTATCGCCAAAGGTAGCGGTACGACTATCCAGGAAGTGAACCGCTTGCTGAAGCAATTCGACCAGACCCGCAAAATGATGAAGATGGTAACCAGCAGCAAAATGGGCAAGATGATGCCGAAGATGAAATAAAACTGCACTTTTCGTCCCGAAAGCTTGACTTTGGCTTTGGGATGATGTATCTTTGTCAATGTAATCATTCAATAGATTCAATCAGAATGCAATAAAAGGAGGAAACCGTGGTTCCTCCTTTTTTTATGCACCTAACCGAAAGGAGAACCTATAGCCCGCAGCTTAAGCCTCCGAAGACGGTTGCCATACTCCCGAATGCCGGTTGCATTTCCTCCAAATGCTTACTGCATTTCGGCAAAACCCCGGCTCTACTTGTATCGGACCGAGGCTCTATCCCGAAAAGCACCTCCCTGCTTTCGCCCACTCCCCTCTTCCTGTTAATAATCTATAAAGCTACTCTTGACAAAAAACAGGAGATGGTAAATGATATTACTTTTGTCCGATACCATAAAAACATTGAATCAATGAAACACATTCTCTTCACTCTGGCGCTTGCTTTCGTAGCCGGGATGGCCAACGCACAACAAAATGGACACTCCTACACGGTAGAAGGGTTGATAAACGACTCTACTCTAAACGGACAGACTCTCTACATCAGCCGCTACGACGACGGAATGAAAGTAGACAGTACGCAAGTGGCAAACGGGCAATTTAAATTCACCGGAAAGGCAGATACCCCCTATTTCTGCCGCATCGATGCAGGAAGAGAATATGCCAACTTCATCCTCGAAGGCGGCAACATCAAAGTCAATGTACTGACCCATAACGATCCGAAAGGTACACCCATGAACGAGGAATACTCCCGTATGCACGATAGGACATCTGAAATGGTAGCCACACTGAAAAGCAAACATTCTGAAATAGAACAGCAAACAAAAGACAAAGCGGAACAACTCCGGCTTAAAAAAGAATATAGCCAAACTTACTGGCATGCAGCTTACACCCAGCTATACAAAGAGTTGTTCATGAATAATCCGGACAATGCATTAGGGGAATACGCCATCAGAAGTCTTATCATGTCCGCTTCTCCCGAAGAAATGGAACCCATTTTCGCTACTGCCGGTCCTTGGTTGAAATCGCTCCAGACCTACAAGCGCATCGAAAAACAATGCCAGGCAATGAAGGCCACGGCCATAGGACAGAAGTTTACCGACTTTAGCGGCAAGGCTGTAGATGGCTCCGAAGTCTCCCTCTCTGACTATGTGGGCAAAGGCACATATACATTGGTAGATTTCTGGGCAAGTTGGTGTGGGCCCTGCCGCGCCGAATCACCTCACGTAGCCCAACTCTACAATGAATATAAAGATAAAGGACTTACAGTTTTGGGAGTAGCCGTCTGGGATAAACCGGAACACACGAAAAAAGCAATCAAAGAACTCAATATCAACTGGCCGCAGATAATAGATACCGGCATGACACCCATGGACCTATACGGCGTTAACGGCATCCCGTTCATTATCCTCTTCGGACCGGACGGAATAATCATCGCACGTGACCTCAGGGGTGAAGCCATGATAAAGAAAGTGACTGAAGTACTCAATATTAAATAACCCAATAAACAGATAAGAAATGACTCTAATTGATGGAAAAGCCATCTCCGAACAAGTAAAACAGGAGATTGCAGCCGAAGTGGCAGAAATAGTAGCCCGGGGTGGCAAACGCCCGCATCTGGCAGCCATCCTCGTAGGACACGACGGAGGCAGCGAAACATATGTAGCCGCCAAAGTGAAAGCCTGCGAAGTGTGCGGATTCAAGTCGTCACTGATTCGTTACGAAAGCGACGTTACGGAAGAGGAACTGCTCGCCAAAGTACGTGAACTGAATGATGACGAAGATATAGACGGATTCATCGTACAACTTCCGTTACCGAAACATATCTCGGAACAAAAGGTAATTGAAACCATTGACTACCGCAAAGATGTAGACGGATTCCATCCGATCAACGTAGGACGTATGTCTATCGGACTGCCTTGTTACGTATCAGCTACCCCGAACGGCATCCTCGAACTGCTGAAACGTTATCAGATAGAGACCTCGGGTAAGAAATGCGTCGTACTGGGACGCAGTAACATTGTCGGTAAGCCGATGGCAGCACTGATGATGCAGAAGGCCTATCCGGGAGACGCAACGGTAACCGTATGCCACAGCCGTTCGAAAGATCTGGTGAAAGAGTGCCGGGAAGCGGATATCATCATCGCCGCACTGGGACAACCCAACTTCGTGAAAGCGGAAATGGTGAAAGAGGGTGCTGTGGTTATCGACGTAGGTACCACTCGTGTGCCCGATGCCAGCAAGAAATCGGGCTTTAAACTGACAGGTGACGTGAAGTTCGATGAGGTGGCCCCGAAATGCTCCTACATCACCCCTGTTCCGGGAGGTGTAGGCCCGATGACCATCGTCTCTCTGATGAAGAATACTCTGCTGGCAGGTAAAAAGGCGATCTATCAATAACCCATTCCTCCGTTTCCCTCTTCATAGAGGGGGGGAACGGAAAATTTTTCAATACCTTAGCATCATGAATACGATATTTAAAACTACAAGCTTGTGCGTCCTTCTCTTCGCATGTCCCCCATGGGCTACCGCACAAAATTTCTCTATCGACTATCCTTCATATCAAAAAAGAAATACCGACGCACTTGAAATCAGCCGGATCGTCCGTAATGACACAGCTACCATTTTGTATATGGATGCTTACTCGCGCCCTAACTATTGGATACGGCTGGCTTCGGGGCTCTCTCTACACGGAGTGCAAAGCGGAAAGAATTACCCTGTCGTCCGATCGCAAGGTTTCGAGCTGGACAAGCAAGTATACATGCCGGCTTCGGGCAATGTGACGTTTATCCTGCAATTTGCCCCTATCGACCCGCAGGACCGGACGATAGACTTTGCAGAAAGCAACAATGAAGAGGACTTCCGGATCGAGGGGATTTGCCTTGACGCATCTGCCCCCCAAAAGAAAGTACACTGCCACCTGACCGGAAAAATGGCAGACCGCCCACAAACCAGCCGCCTGATACTCATAGAAAGCAACAAGAATACGAACGGTACCCCGTGGATTTCGATACCGGTACGCAACGGCATCTTTGAGTACGACTTCTATACCGACCACGAAAAGGCTTACGAACTTATCTGCTGGGACGACCTGCTGAACGGCTGTTGGTATCCGGTCACTTTCTTCGCAGAGAATGGAACGGTATCTTTCACCATATCTCCCATAGACGCACACCCACCCTATCGCATAGAGACCCTCAACCCACTGACCACGGCCCTCCGGCAATTTGAAGCGGAAGGGAAGGATAAGTTCAGTTTCGATGAACTCAACGCACGAAGAGATACGCTCGAGAAATACGGACGTTTTGAAAGCGAAGCCATGCAAGCACTCTGGAAAAAGTTCGATCAGGTGAAAGACAATCCCGAAGAAAAGAACAAGTTCTTCAGAGAAAGGGACCGCCTGGAAGAAAGTGGCGAAGCATTCACAGAAGAAGCAAAAGCACTGATGAAGGAAAGGGAACAACTCTTCCGGAAAAAGACCCTTTGGGAAACGGAACAAGCCTCGCAACACCCTTCGCTGTTAGGACTATTCATCTTGAAAATAAAGGTGGAGAACGCACGGAAAGGCGAAGACGTCACCCCCTATCTGGAAGCATTTCAAAAAGTGTACGCCTCCCGCTATCCCGAACATCCTTATACCCGGGAAATGCAAATGTTTGTCGACAATAACCAGCCCAAAGCGGGAAACCGTTTCATCGACTTCTCCGCTCCCGACCTGAACGGCAACATGGTTCAGTTGTCCGAACAGATCCGGGGCAAAGTGGCTCTGATCGACCTATGGGCCTCCTGGTGTGGTCCGTGCCGTACGGCCTCCAAGCAATTGATTCCCATCTACGAAAAATACAAAGACCGTGGATTCACCGTCATCGGCGTAGCGCGCGAGCAGAACAGCGATATCCGTATGAGAGAAGCCATACGGAAAGACGGTTACCCCTGGCTGAACCTTATCGAACTGAATGATGTTCAACAGATCTGGTCAAAATACCGGATACCGAATGCTGCCGGAGGAACTTTCCTGGTGAACGCCCAAGGAATCATTCTTGCCGTGAACCCTACAGCCGAGGAGGTGGAACACATTCTTCAGAAAGAACTTTAATACCTGTTGCTTATGAAACATCTGATTCTTCTTTCCCTGTTTTTCTGCTCTGTATCTTGCAGCAGCAATGCACAAGAACAGCCCGTCCCTGTCCCGGCGCCCGATACGATATCTGCGCAGAAGATTACACTCCTCTTTGCAGGCGACTTAATGCAGCATCAGGCACAGATAGATGCAGCCCGGACCACCAAGGGATACGACTACACGGACTACTTTAAACTGGTAAAAGAAGAAATCAGTAAAGCAGACATTGCCA
>UMDR01068712.1_pt1 | contig 14847 bp, 8 predicted proteins | sample 1964541 | NCBI WGS metagenome assembly UMDR01 (sample SAMEA4835999, study PRJEB28245) | human gut metagenome | biome: gut microbiome; material: fecal sample | place: Denmark | collected 2008 | reverse complement strand
ATAGCACTGCTTTTTTATGTAATTCCGTGTTTTCATTGATGAATGTGTCTTTTTTGTTCATTATGTTGTAATTATTGGTTGAACTAATTTTTTTCAATACAAAAATTAGGTTCAGTCAACAATATTATTTTTATTTGTGGCGTATATAGTATAAAAATAAACCAATTTTCTAATACTAACATTAAATTATAATGGAAAACATTACTGTTAATGTACTTGATTATGTGCTTTATTTAGCATGGGAATTTGTATATCTAATATTTTTCACTCGTTTTGTGTGCGTACACGGAAATTATAAGAATGCGTGTGCTATTTTAATAAGTATCTATTATTCTCATAAAAATTGTAATTGTTTCCTTTTAGAATAGAATATAAATAACAATAGTGATTTATATTATTTCACATTCACGGAAAAAATAGACTTTAAATTTTTGTTTAACTTAATATTTTATTATGAAATTTACAAATGAATTAAGAGGAGTGAAAAGCAGACTTCTTCTGTTTTCAGTGCTGTTACTGATACCGGTGATGATGTTTGCTCAGAGCATTACCGTAAAAGGTACTGTACTTGATTCGGCAGGTGAAGCCGTTATTGGAGCTTCCGTTGTGGAGAAGGGAAATCCTTCCAACGGAACCATAACTGATTTTGACGGAAAGTTTACTTTGGCCGTGTCTAAAGGAAAAAGAATTGTTATTTCTTTTGTAGGTTACGAAACGCAAGAAGTGGATGCGGTTACCGGAAAAGAACTGACAATTACGCTGCAAGATGATTCACAAGCGCTTGAAGAGGTAGTAGTGCTGGGTTACAGTAGCAGGGCTCGTAAAGATCTGACTGGCTCAGTAGGTTCCGTGTCTGGTGTGAAGATTGCTGCTGTACCAGTTACTTCAGCCGCTGTGGCTTTGCAGGGAAAAATAGCTGGTGTGCAAGTAACTACGGTCGATGGTGCTCCAGGGGCAGATATTAACATTCGTGTTCGTGGAGGTACGTCTGTGACCCAGAGCAATGATCCTCTTTACATTGTCGATGGTTTTCAGGTGGATAACATCAATGATATTCCTCCTACAGACATTGCTTCTATTGATGTATTGAAAGATGCTTCTATCACGGCAATCTATGGAGCTAAGGGCGGTAATGGTGTAGTGGTTGTTACTACTAAATCGGCCAAAGCTGGAAAAATACAGGTAAGTTTCAATGCCCATTTGTCTACTAGTCATTTGTCTAAAAAATTAGATTTAATGAATTCAGCAGAGTTTGCACGTTATCAATATGAATGGTCGGCGTGTAATGGTAGCCGTTCTAGCAATGCCAAATTTTTCCGTGCTAATTTTGGCAATCCGCAAGATTTGGATATGTATTATTCTTTGCCTACTCATGACTGGCAGGATGAGGTAATGGGAGAGAATCCTATCAATTATTCTACTAATGTAACTATTGGTGGAGGTACAGATAAGATGCGCTTCACTGCTTCTCTTACTCAAAGCGAAGATAAAGGTATTATTATGGGGTCGGGTGTGCGCCGTACCAATTTGAATATCAAGACAGCTATTGATATAACTAAAAATTTGACATTGCATATCAATCCTAAATTTACGTTTCGCCGTGATCAAGGAGCTGGAGGTGATAATATTGGTACAGGCGGTATTATTGATGTACTCCGTTATAGACCCACTAACGGATTACGTGAATTCGGATATATAGATCCTTCTTATGCTGACCCTGATGAAGAAGCATTGTTTACTTATACTAATCCGAAAAGTGATATTGCCATTAATCAACAGAATAAGTATGCTTATAACTATACTAATGCTATTTCATTGGAATGGAAGCCTGTTAAAGGATTGGTGCTTCGTACAGAAGCCACTCTTAGTTTAAACTGGAAAGATCAATATCGTTTTTGGGGTGCCTTGACAGGTGAAGGTACAAAAAATAATTCGTTGCCTGTAGCAAGTATTCAGAAAGATCAGTCTTTTAAATATATTTGGACTAATACGGCATCTTATGGCTTTTCTATTAAAGATAAGCATAATTTTTCCATGTTATTGGGGCAAGAAATTTATCATAGCCAAAATAAGAAGAACTTCCAAAAGAATCGTTATTTCCCACGTGCATTTGAGGCTGGACAGGCTTGGGATAATATGGGATTCGGTACACCGCAGGAGTCAACTTCATCACTTTCGACTCCAGATCGCACTGCTTCTTTCTTTGGGCAGGCAAGTTATAACTATAACCACAAATACTTACTCTCTGTAACTATGCGTGCTGATGGTTCCACTAAATTTGCTCCAGGTAATCAATGGGGATATTTCCCTTCAGTATCAGGTGCTTGGGTGCTTTCAGAAGAAAAGTTTATGGAAGATATAAAATGGATTGATCAGTTAAAACTTCGTGCAGCTATAGGGTTGGCAGGAAATAATCGTATCAGTGATGATATGTGGCGTTATTTATATACTGTTAATTCTACCGGCGGACCTGGATTTGGAGAAGCAACTCAGTTTGGAGAGCAATGGTATGGTAATCAAGGGGGTACTACTTTTGCCAATAAAAATATTAAATGGGAAACTACATTAACTCGTAATCTTGCTGCTGATATCACGCTTTTTAATGGTCGTCTCACTGTTACTCCGGAGATTTATTGGAATACGACGAAAGATTTACTTTATAAATCGGACATTCCTTCAGCAACTGGTTATGTAAGTCAGATGCAAAATATTGGACAAGTAACTAATAAAGGGGTTGAATTAACTATATCAGGAGATATTCTCAGTGGCAGGGATTATGTGCTTTCCGCAAATCTTTCTTTAGGTATGAATAAAATGAAAGTTGATAAATTAAATGGTACAGACAATGTGATTTGGGATCAGAATAACCGTTGGAAATCAAGTTACAATGATTATTGTTTGAAGGTGGGTGACCAAGTAGGACTTATTTATGGTTTTGTATATGATGGTTTATATTCAATGGATGAATTCTATTTTGATCCCACTAATAACTTGCAAGCAGTACCTTGGGGATCAACGGCCGCTGAAAACGGAACTTCGAAAGATGCACCTATTATGGATGCAGACGGTGTGGAACATCCAAAAACAATAATCAATCAGATTTCAGGAGATTCTAATTCAGGCATAGCTACTCTGCCGGGCAAAGTCAAGTTCAAGGATTTGAATGGTGACGGATATATCACAGAAGATGACCGTACTGTTATAGGTAATACCAATCCAAAAGTGCAGGGAGGTTTTGGATTGAGCGGACAATGGAAGGGTTTTGATTTTGCCATGAACTTCAACTTTATGCTTGATTTTGATGTGAATAATGCGACAGCTTACCAGCTTTCCTCATCCGAAAGCAATAAGAATAAGTTCTACAATGTGCTTTCCACATTTGCTGACAAAGGTTGGCGTTATACCCGTGATGGTGATGGCGAATGCTTGTACAAATGTTACTATATTGATGGTTCGTTGGATATGTACCGTGAATTAAACGAAGGTAGGACACTTTGGAATCCGACGGATGTGACAAAAAAAATAACTCATTCCTATTTTATCGAGGATGGATCGTTTCTGCGTTGTCAGGATTTGACTGTTGGCTATACGTTACCTGGAAATCTGACTTCTAAATGGGGGATTTCGAAAGCTAGTTTTTATGTATCAGCCTCTAATTTGTTTATTATTACTGGGTATTCGGGTTATGATCCTGAAGTGGATATTCAGACAGGATTAACTTGTGGTATGGACTATAACCGTTACCCACGTAGTCGCAGTTTTGTACTAGGTACTAATATTACATTCTAAATTTGAAAGCACATGAAATTTAAAAATACTTTAATAATAGGATTAGCAACTTTGACTCTAATATCATGCAATGATTTCCTTGACGTGGATTCTCCATCAAGTTACAATGAGGACTTTGTGTTCAGCCAAGAAACAGAAATTAGCCGTGCGTTGAACGGTGTTTATGCTTCTATCTTGGTAGGTGATCTTTATGGCAGTGCCTATCAGAAAACTTTTAATTTGAACAGTGATGTTGATATGCAGATGTATACAGGTAATGTAGCAACCCATAATAGCTATGCACGTTTTGATTGTGACGATCAAGGTGGCGAAATTGATAAATATTGGAGAGCTTCTTATAAAGCTATTGAAGATGCTAACCGTTTTATCCGGGGTGTAGAAACTGGTCCGCTTTATAATGAAGAGAATACCGCTGTTATGCAGATGTTGGGCGAAGCCAAGTGTCTTCGTGCTATGGTTTATCATGATCTGGTAGTGATGTTCGGGGATGTTCCTTTCACTTTCCTGCCAGCCTCACAATTAGGTGATAATTATGTGATTCCTGTAATGAATCGCGAAGAAATCCAAAATAAACTTATTGAAGATTTGCAGGATATTGCTCCTAAGATGTCTTCTACTACAACAACAACAGTAGAACGTGCGTCTAAGGAGTTTGCTTGGGCATTAATTGCACGTATTGCATTGACTGCCGGAGGTTATTCACTTCATCCGGATAAAAATAATGCAAATAGTTATGGTGTGATGAAACGTCCGGAAGATTATCAGAAGTATTATCAAATCGTAAAAGAATATACTAGCCTGGTTATTGCTTCGGGGACACACTCTGTAGGCACTTCTTATCAAGATATTTTTACCAAGGAAAGCAATTTTGAAATTATTGCTAAAGGTGATCCTATTTTTGAGATTCCTTTTGCTAAGGAGTCTACAGGTAATACAGGGTATTCTCAAGGACCTACATCAACCGTTAATGAAGGAAAGACATTGGGTAAGAATGTATGGGGAGAATCTAAAGGTGATATACGTTTGAGTGCTTTTTACCGTTATTCATTCGATGAGAATGATAAGCGTCGAGATTTTATTAATGGACTTTGGTATTATGGTAACAGTGCTAATAATGCTACTCAGGATTCTTGTATGATTCGTGCGGATTATACTGTCCATAATAATAAATGGTCTAAATTGTGGGCGAATGCGGGACAGTTTACCAATTTGAGTGCCAGTAATACAGGTATTAACTTCCCTTATATGCGTTATACGGATGTTTTGTTGATGAATGCCGAAGCTGTTAATGAGTTGGAAGGACCTACTGCCACTGCTCAGGAGTCACTTCGTCAAGTCCATGCACGGGCATTCGATGACCAAAGTGTTGTTTCTGCCTATATTGCTCAGGTGGCTTCTTCTAAAGAAACTTTTTTGAAAGCCGTGCTTGATGAACGTAAATGGGAGTTTGCGGGTGAGAATATGCGCTGGAGAGATCTTGTCCGTAATAATCTTTATGGACAGGAAATTGTTTATAGTTTTTTGCGCTATCTTTCTGTAGGAATGTCTAATGCCGGTTCTTCTACTGGCTTCGAAGATGATATAGCTGAACATGATGGTAGTGCTTATTTGGATGATCTTCCCGAATCTATGTATTACCATGTTCTTCCACAAACGGTTGAATGGCGTGTGGATGTAAATCAAGTTTATGGCTATCCTTATCCCAATAAGATATTGGATATGCTCTATATTTATAATCCTTACAAATCAGCTAATCAACCAGCGACAGCTTTGGTAGCTGTTGATGGAGCAACTTGGAAGATGGCGGAATTTTATCAGTGGAGTAATGATTCGGAGCCTACTAACCAATGTAAATATTCATTCTATGGATATATTCGTCATACAGAACAAGGAATGATTGTGTTGGTCAAAGATGGAACAGAATCACCACTGGATGGTAATTCTGTTCCTGAGGTGAATGATTTACCTCCTGTACGTTATATTTTACCTTATCCTAATGCGGCTATCCAACGCTCAGCAGGTGTATACAAGAACTATTATGGCTATAAATAATTTATAAAAGGACAGAATGATGAAAAAAAAATTTTTATATGCATTAATGTTATTTTCAGGTTTCTCATGTATTTCGTGTTCTGATGATGAGAAAGGAATGGCAAATATAGATAGAGAATGGATGACTATGTTCATTTGTGATAATAATAGAGGAAAAGGGGATGACTATGCTTATAATTGTAAAGCAGAGGGACCGAATGGCAATGATATTCATCTTTATTGGTATGGAGTGAATAACTGTGCGGGCTACCAGATTCGTCAGGCACTACAGCCAAATGTTTCGGGTGGTGCAGATGCTTGGGGTACATCTGCCGAAAACGGTCTTTTGTTACTAGATACCATTGTAGGACCGGAGGTCCTTGATTTAGTTATTAAAGATCAACAGTATTCCACTGATTATCGTTTTGCTATTCGCGTGTTATCAACAAAAGATGATAATGTGACTGATTTTTCACATGCATCCAAATGGTATGGACATGGTGATGGCAGACAGTGGGCAGAATGGATGGGCATTACCACTTCTGATCGATATGCAACTCCATTCTGTGTCTATGTAGATGCTTCTAAGACTACACAGACTACTATGCGTGTGATGTTGAATCGTGCTTTCAAAACTGTAACAGAAGGGGTATCAGACGATGATAAGGCTATTTATCGTGAAAAATTTCAGCTTGATGCTAACGATAATTTTGTTTATCAGTGGTTGGAAGTAGATCCGTCTCCTAATAATCCTGAATCAACAGTGAATGAAAAATGGAGAAAATATAAATTAACCGATGAGGATTTTGAAAAGGGATATGTAGATATTGACGGACTTCAGAAAAACTCTGTTTATGTGATTAATGTTCGCAACGAGAATGTGAAGGTAAAATGGGATGCATATTACAATACTTGTTCTGCCCGCTCAGACGGAGAACCGGGAGAGCCTATTTTAGTAACTCATGACTTAAGTGCTCCAAGTCGTGACCGGTTTGATTCAGATGAAGCTTATCAAAATGCTTTGATACAGCACGAGGCTGCTCTGAAATACAATGCAATGCGTATTGATTTCCTTTTAACAGACTTCATTTCCGATGTAAATTTAGCCGAAGGACAGACTTATTATTTGGAAGGTGGAAAGACTTATTGTATGTTTGATAATTTAACTACCTGCAAAGGTTTTGTTCTTCGTACTCGTCCTGAGGATGTAGCAGCAGGTAAACGTGCTAAAGTATTGTTAGGTGGTATGCATATGACAGGTACTAATGTTAATTCTATGAATTTGATGTTCGGGCGCCAGCCACAAGCTGGAGAAGGAGGAGAAATTTATATGAAGATGCTCGAATTTTATGATATTGATTTCGATTGTCCAATGGCTCTTACTTATGGTGATAATGTTGCCGGTTTGGGTTCGGCTACAGGTAATTATTTCATTAATATGTTTTCTAATGGTATGGCTGTACATTTGGAAAGTTTTGTGGTGAAAAATTGTACTTTCAAGCGTCTGGTACGTGGGTTCATTCGTGAGCAGGGGCCTAATTACAAAATTTGGGATCATGTCTTGATAGAGGATAACCAGTTCTTTGACTGTGGCTATTATAGTAATGGTGCCGGAGGTTATCCATGGATTGCCGGTTCCGGGAATAATGCGAATTCTAATTTATATAAGGACTTTGTGGTTCGTGGAAACACTTTCTATGATTGTCCGTTCCCTTCATTTTTCAGTGAAACCAAGCAGAGTGCATGGAAGGGAGGGGCATGGAATATAACGTTTGAAAACAATACTTTGGTTAACTGGAACACTCGTGCAGCAGGAAATATTTTCAATATGCGTAATATTCCAGATGGAAGTACTTATACGGTGAAAAATAACCTGATTGTTTTGACCAAGCAGGACGGTGATGTCCGAAAGATGACTATGGCAGGAGCTGATATCCGTAAGACAATGACTATGGCAGACGGTACAGCCGGACATGTGACATTGAATTTTGACAATAATTATTCTACAAATACTTTTTTATCCAACGGACAAATTTTTAGCAATAATCCATGGACTGCGACTAAAAATAATTTTGGCACCTTGGTCAACAATGGTTCTGCTACTTTAAATGGAACATTGGAAGTTCTTGTAGATGATATTTCTCCATTAGAACTGATGGTAAGTCCAAATCCACCACATAAGGCTACTGCTGATAACGATCAATATATGCATCGTGCAGATGCACTTGATGGTACGGCTGGAGAGCATGGTGTAAACTTGTATTACAATCAGACAGGTAAAGTTATGGAGTCAAAAATTTATCAGTTGAACATTGGTGCGGCTAAATGGCGTAATGGTTCTGTTAGATAGTAGAATGGGGTTTGATAAGTTTTATAGTTATTATAATGTGAATGTCTTCTGAGAATCTTTGGATTTTGAAAGACAGATATTTGATAGAAAAGCCGATCTGTGATAGATAGGCTTTTTTATGTATAGGTAAAGGGGCAGAGTATCAAAAATTGTATAGGTTTGATGATGTCTGTGCAAAATCTGCCTGAAAAAGACCAAATATTCTCTGTATTCAGATTGGAAAACGCATAATTTTGTTTGCTGGTTTTTATCAAAACATATAGGAATAATGAAAAATACATTCAAAAAAGTGTTTATTGGCTTTATGGCTTTTGCCATGGCAACCGGCTCCTTTGCGCAGCAAAGAGCTCATAAAAAGGATAATGAGTCGTATCCTAAGGAATGGAAACAAATAGCACGTATGGAGCAGGATTCTTTCTTTCTGACAGATGAAGCTCGGCGGATTGCTGAAAATGTATTGGCTTTTCAACGCTGTACGGGCGGTTGGCCGAAGAATATAGATATGGCCCGCCGCATGAATGATAAAGAGCTGGTTAAAGTGATAAAGGATAAATCACGTCGTGATGATTCTACGATAGATAATAATGCCACAACTGCCCAGATGATTTTTTTAGCCCGTCTTTATAGGCAGACTAAGGATATACGTTATCGGGATGCTTTCCTTCAGGGAGTGGAATATTTGCTGAGTGGTCAATACGAAAACGGAGGATGGCCGCAATTTTGGCCCGGTCCGCGTGGTTATCAGATACATATTACTTTCAATGACGATGCCATTGTCAATACATTGAATATGATACGTGATATGATGAATCACAAAGCGCCTTATGAGGATGATTTGATAGACAAGGCTTTGTGTGTACGTTTGGGAAAAGCCTTTAATAAAGGAATAGAGTGTATACTGGCTACACAAATTATAAAGGATGGAGAACCTTCAGTGTGGTGTCAGCAGAATGATAGGGAAACATTGAAGCCTGCACCGGCACGTGCGTATGAGTTGCCGTCTTATTGTTCGGCGGAGAGTGCCGGAATTGTGCGTCTGCTCATGGAATTACCTGCACCCGACGCACGCGTGAAGCGGGCGGTTCACGGAGCCATGAAATGGTTTGACAGGTATAAACTTACCGGTTTGAAATGCGAGCGTATCGTGCTGGCAAATGGTGAGCGGGATACTCGTCTTGTGGAAGATCCTCAAGCCAGGCCTATTTGGGCACGTTATTATGATTTGAAATATTGTGAACCGTATGTATGTGACCGTGACGGGTTGCCGCGTCGCCACTTGGAAGAAATAGGAACAGAACGTCGTAACGGATATAGTTGGTACAATAGCAGGCCGGCTGAGCTTTTTGCCATATACAATGCATGGGCGGACAAATATGATCCGAAGCATAAAGTGGCAATCAGTCTGGCAACCAAAGGAGCGAATGAAAACGGGCTTATTGAAATGTATCGTCGTCCCGTGGCAGAGCGTACGGCTTTTGATGTGGTGGTAAAGCCGGGAGAGAGTATTCAGGCAGCTATTGAAAAGGCTCCGGAAATTCCGACAGTACCTTTTAAAATCTTATTGTTGAACGGAACGTATCATCAAAAAGTGATTATTGACAGGCCTAATATTGTTTTGGTGGGGGAAAACCGTGACAGTACGCGGATTGTCTTGGCTGAAACAGCCCAGACACGTGCCATCACGGAATATCATGGACGTCCGGTAGGCAATGGTGTCATTGTGTTGCAGGAAGGTGCGGATGATTGTGTTATTAGCGGACTGACTGTTTACAACAATTACGGAACTGCCGTTGAAAATACGACCATCCATCAGATGGCGATTTTTGGACGTGCCACTCGTACCATCATCATCAACAGTAATGTATGGGCCGATGGAAACGATGCCCTTTCCTTGTGGGCGCCCGGAAGCAATGGTATGTATTATCATGCCGATCTCTATCTTCGTTGTCCGGGTGTGGATTTTCTTTGTCCTCGCGGATGGTGCTATGCCACACGCTGCCATTTTTATGGTGATAGCCGTGCCATGATTTGGCATGACGGACGAGGTGACAAGAACAAGAAACTGGTTATTACCAATTCTTCATTTGATGCTAAGACACCGACACTTTTAGGACGCTATCATCATGATTCCCAGTTTTATCTCATCAAATGTAAAATGTCGAAGAATGTGCTTGACGGGAATATTCATTATGCTTATTCGGATAAAGTGCTTGATCCCTGTCCGTGGGGGCTACGTACCTATTATTATGGTTGTACCCGTGAAGGAGGGCATAGTGGCTGGTTAAACGATAATTTAAAGGAGGCGGAGAATGCTCCGGAGTTTTATGGCGTTACCGCCAAGTGGACATTCAATGGCAAATGGGACCCCGAACAACGTATCAGAGATCTTTGGAATGTGTTGGCCTACTAATTTAACAGTTTGTAATATGAAAATGACCACTATTTTATGCTGTATTGTTTTTTTGTTTGTGTCAATGTTATCTGCTGTTGCCCGACAGCAGGAGAAGCCCCGGGTTATTGTCACTACGGATGGTGAGATTGACGATCAAAGTTCTATGATTCGTTTTCTTATGTATTCTTCTGATTATGATGTAGCAGGCATTGTTCAAGTCAATGGGGTACAGAAAGACGGACATAGCAAAGATAAATGGATCGAATCACAAATTGCCAAATATGCGGAATGTCTGCCTAATTTGAGGAAACATAATCCCGATTATCCCGATGCTGAATATCTGCTAAGTGTCTTGGCGGTTGGTAATGAGAACAGAGAGGACTTGCATAAATTGCCTCCTTTACTATCTGATAGCGAGGGGGCACAGCTCATCATAAGGACATTGCTTGATTCTGATCCGAGGCCTGTTCATATTTTAGCATGGGGCGGAGCCAACACCCAGGCCAATGCCTTATGGCAGATCAAGCAGAAATATTCTGCTGCAGAATGGGCAAAAGCGGTATCAAAAGCCAGATTATATTGTATTTGGTATCAGGACGGCGGTGGAAAATGGATAGAACAGAATCTTCCTGAAATCATTATTTATGAATCGGGCGCGCCGGATCATGATGGAGGATGGAGATATGTATGGGATTACATGAGTGTGGACTATTATTTTAAAAACAGACTTAGTAAAAATTCAAAAGAGTTGCAACAAATCATGGATAAACCTTGGTTGGCTGACCATATTAAGAATGGGCACGGACCACTTTGTGCCGCCTATCCTCAGGAATATACCAGTGAGGGGGATACTCCTTCTTTTATGCCTCTTATACGTAATGGACTTGAACAGCATACAGACTATACATTAGGAGGATGGGGAGGACGCCCGGAGTATAAAAATGGCAATCACATGCAAGATGGGAATGATTTGAAAAACGGTGTGCCGGATTCGCATTATACTTTCCAGCGTTGGTTGCCTGCTATACAAAATGACTGGGCGGCTCGTGCCGACTGGTGCGTGGCTGATGAATATTCAAAGGCAAATCATCAACCTGTTGCCCGGATATTGGGAGAAAGTGTACGCACAGTCCGGCCGGGAGAAAAAATAATACTGGATGCCTCTTCTTCATTTGACCCTGATAAAAATTCATTGTCTTACCAATGGTGGCAATATCGGGAAGCAGGCAGTGTGCAAACAAAGGTGGCTATAAAGCACGCCGATGAGAAGAGGGCGGAGATAATTGTACCGGATAATCCGGGCAAACAGTTACATTTGATACTTGAACTTACAGATAATGGAATTCCCAATCTAAAATCTTATAAGAGAATCATTCTGAATATTAATCCGCTTGAGGAAAAATAATTATTACGGATAGATGATTCCGTCATTGTTCCTGCTGTTTTTAGTTCATGTTTATACGAATGGGACAAAAATAATCTCGTTAGCAGAATTGATTTAATTTTCGTAGTGCAATAATGGTCAACAAGAAAAAGTAATTCTGCTAACGGGAGTTATAAAAATAATCAGTTCTATTTGAAGTAAAAAAATATTTTTTACTTTTTTTCTTCAGCGGCATGTGGATAGTCAATCGTATAATGCAGTCCGCGACTCTCTTTCCGTTCCATTGCCTGACGGGTGATCAAATACCCAATGTTAATCATGTTACGCAGTTCGCAAAGCTCGCGTGAAGCCTTACAGCGTTTGAAAAGACGCTCGGTTTCTTCATATAAAATATCCAATCGGTTCCAAGCACGGATTAATCGCGTATTACTGCGTACAATACCTACATAAGCTTCCATAATTTGGTTCACCTCTTTCATGCTTTGGGTTATCAGTACCCGTTCTTCATTGTTCATGGTTCCTTCATCGTTCCATTCGGGGATATCCTCATTAAAGTCATATCGGTCGAGTACATTTAGTGCATGTTTGGCTGCCGCGTCCGCATAGACCACAGCTTCTATCAGTGAATTGGAAGCCAGACGGTTACCTCCGTGCAGACCGGTACATGAACATTCGCCGATGGCATACAAACGGTTGATGCTGCTCTGTCCGTCCAGATCGACTTTGATACCTCCGCACAGATAATGAGCGGCCGGAGCTACAGGAATATAGTCCTTAGTAATATCAATGCCCAGGCTGAGGCATTTTTTATAAATATTGGGGAAATGTTTTTTTGTTTCTTCCGGATCCTTATGAGTTACATCCAGATATACATGATCTTCACCACGCTGCTTCATTTCGTTATCAATGGCACGTGCTACGATATCACGTGGGGCCAATGACAGGCGTGGATCATATTTTTGCATGAATTCTTCGCCACTTTGATTCTTTAAGACAGCACCGTAACCGCGCATGGCTTCGGTGATGAGGAAACTGGGACGGTCTCCCGGATGGAAAAGGGCGGTGGGATGGAATTGTATAAATTCCATGTCCTTTACTGCTCCTTTGGCACGGTACACCATAGCAATGCCGTCTCCCGTAGCTACCAGTGGATTGGTTGTATTGCGGTATACCGCTTCGCATCCGCCTGTTGCCATTACAGTTACTTTGGACAGGAACGTATCCACTTCTCCTGTTTTCTCATTCAATACGTAAGCACCGAAACATTTGATGCCCGGCGTATGGCGGGTGACGATAATTCCCAAATGATGCTGGGTAATGATTTCTACCGCATAGTGATCTGTAAATATGGTAATATTGGGATGGGCTTTTACCGCTTCTATCAGGCTAGTTTGTATTTCAGCTCCTGTATTGTCTTTGTGGTGCAGGATGCGGAACTCGGAATGTCCTCCTTCTTTGTGGAGGTCGAATTCTCCATCTTCTTTTTTATCAAAATCCACTCCCCATTTTATCAGTTCCTGGATTTGTGCAGGTGCTTCTCGCACTACTTTTTCTACAGCCGCGCGGTCACTGATCCAATCGCCGGCAATCATCGTGTCTTCAATGTGTTTCTCGAAATTGTCTACTTTCAAGTTGGTAACAGATGCTATACCTCCCTGGGCAAAATAGGTATTGGCTTCTTCCAGTCCTGCTTTACAAATCAGGGCGACTTTACCTTTGTGAGCTACTTTCAGTGCGAAGCTCATTCCGGCAAGTCCTGAGCCGATAACAAGGAAATCGAATTTTTTAACCATGATAATATGCTTTATGGGTGCAAAGCTACGAAAAACCTTTATTCATTGTACCTTTTACTCTTGTTTTTACTATTTTTTTCGTGAAGAATAAACGAAATAGATAATGCAAGTATGAAATTAAACGTGTAACTTTCTGCATTTTTAAATAGAATAGGATGGAAAACAATAAAGAAATCATTCACGAAAGTGAGGTAAAAGAACTTATAATTGAGTTGAGGGGTGAGAAAGTACTGATAGACCGGGATGTAGCTAAGCTTTATGGCGTAGAAACCAAACGAATTAATGAAGCAGTAAAAAACAATCGGGACAAATTCCCAAATGGTTATATGTTTTCGTTGCAAGTATCTGAAAAACAGCAACTGGTCGAAAATTTCGACCGGTTCAGTAGTTTGAAACATTCTCCCGTAGAACCTAAAGCATTTACCGAAAAAGGGCTTTATATGCTGGCTACAATTTTAAGAAGTCCGAGAGCTACCGCAACTACTTTTGCCATTATCGAATCATTCTTTAAGTTAAGGACATTAGTACGGAATGTAAATATCATGGCTACCGAGTATGATGAGGAAAAGAGGAAGAGTCTGGTACAACGTAGTGGAGAACTGCTGAATGAACTGCTGACTGATGAGGGTGATATAACAGAAACGGAATCTTCTATCGAATTAAATTTGTATGCTTTGAAGATGAAACGTACAGTAAAGAGGACAAAAAAAGGATAAATTCTCTCATTCTGCGCCGTAATGAGGTCGATAAACGATAAATTTATTATCTTTCGGGCAAATTACAATAAGATGATGAATCGAATTTTTCATGTGAAGATAGCAGGAGGTACTTATTTTCTCCTGATACTGCTGACAGCCGTCATGGTATTTGCTTTTTGGTGTATGAAGGCAATGATAGGATTGGTAGTAGCATTGGGTCTGATCATTATTATTGAACGTATTATCCATTCTACTTATACGCTGACTGCGGATGGAAAGTTAGTGGTGTATTATGGTCGTTTTTATAAAGGGAAGACCATTCCCTTGACTGACATTACGGATGTGGAGCTGAAACGAAGTTCCGGATTCGGTGGAATTATGCCTTCGAAATATGTATTGATACATTATGA
>UMDR01048227.1_pt1 | contig 14917 bp, 10 predicted proteins | sample 1964541 | NCBI WGS metagenome assembly UMDR01 (sample SAMEA4835999, study PRJEB28245) | human gut metagenome | biome: gut microbiome; material: fecal sample | place: Denmark | collected 2008 | reverse complement strand
AAGGCATCGCCAGCGCTGCCGACGAATTGTGCGGTAGTGCCCTAAGGTAACACCGCACAAATGAGGTGGTCGGCTAACGTATGGATTTTTCGTCAGATGCAAATGCAAATTTCGAAGGTTTATTGGCGGTACATCGAGGAATTTGCATGCCGCAGATGGCGGAAAAGACATCGCCAGACGCGCCGCCGAATTGCACGGTGGCGCCTTTATCAAACTGCCGTTTGTGTCAGGTTTTTTTACACCGGCTGCGGTTTGTTTATTGTATTCCGGGGAAAATCGGGGTATCATACAGGCACGAAGCGAGATGAAGAGCGCTTCGGATGAACAACAATTTTTCTCCACTGCGTCTGATTGAAGGAGGACGAACTTATGTATTATTCCAGCGGTAACTATGAAGCCTTTGCCCATCCCAAGAAGCCGGAAGGCGTTGACCACAAGAGCGCCTATATTGTCGGCGCAGGTCTGGCATCCCTGACGGCGGCATGCTATCTGGTGCGCGACGGTCAGATGAAGGGCGAGCACATCCACATTTTCGAGAAAGACCCGGTGTCCGGTGGCGCGTGCGACGGCCGGAAGTATGATGTCGGCTACATGATGCGCGGCGGCCGCGAAATGGACAACCACTTCGAGGTCATGTGGGATTTGCTCCGCTCCATCCCGTCTATTGAGACCGAAGGCGCAAGCGTGCTGGACGAGTATTACTGGCTGAACAAGGAAGACCCGAACTTCTCCCTGTGCCGCGCGACCGAAAAACAGGGGCAGGATGCCCACACGGACGGCAAGTTCGCCATCTCCGACAAGGGCGCGATGGAAATCATGCACCTTTTCTTCACGCCGGATGAGCAGCTGTATGACAAGCGTATCACCGATGTTTTCGACGACGAGGTGTTTTCCTCCAACTTCTGGATGTACTGGCGCACGATGTTCGCCTTCGAGAACTGGCACAGCGCGCTGGAAATGAAGCTCTATATCAAGCGATTCATCCACCACATCGGCGGTCTGCCGGACTTCAAGGCATTGCGCTTCACCCGCTATAACCAGTATGAATCCATCATCCTGCCGATGGAGAAGTACCTGAAGGAGCATGGCGTGCAGTTCCACTACGCCACGAAGGTGACCGACGTCCGCTTTGACGTTACCGCCACGCGCAAACAGGCGTCCTCCATCACCGTGGAGCATGATGGGCAGACCGACGTGATCGACCTGACCGAAAACGACCTGCTGTTCATCACCAACGGCGGCTGCGTCGAAAGCAGCACCTACGGCAGCCAGAACACTCCCGCGCCCTTTGACCCGGAGCTGAAGCCCGGCAACGGCTGGGATTTGTGGAAGAAGATTGCCGCGCAGGACGCTTCGTTCGGCCGTCCGGAAAAGTTCTGCTACGATCCGGAGCAGAGCAACTGGATGAGCGCGACCGTCACCACGCTGGACGACAAGATTCCGCAGTATATCCAGAAGATCTGCAAGCGCGACCCCTTCTCCGGCCATACCGTCACCGGCGGCATCGTGACCGTGAAGGACTCCAGCTGGCTGATGTCCTGGACGCTGAACCGTCAGCAGCAGTTCCGCGATCAGCCGAAGAATCAGCTGTGCGTGTGGGTGTACGGTCTGTTCTCCGACAAGCCCGGCGACTATGTGAAGAAGCCCATGCGTGACTGCACCGGCAAGGAAATCTGCATGGAGTGGCTGTATCACATGGGCGTGCCCGAAAGCGAAATCGAGGAACTGGCGGAGCACAGTGCGAACACGGTGCCTGTCATGATGCCCTACATCACGGCGTTCTTCATGCCGCGCGCCGCGGGCGACCGTCCGGACGTTGTGCCGGAAGGGGCTGTGAACTTCGCGTTCCTCGGTCAGTTCGCAGAGGTGCCGCGTGACACCATCTTCACCACGGAGTACTCCATGCGTACCGCGATGGTTGCCGTGTACACGCTGCTGAACGTTGACCGCGGCGTTCCGGAGGTCTGGGGCAGCACCTACGACATCCGCGATTTGCTGAACGCGACGGTGCAGTTGCGCGACGGCAAGAAGATTACCGACTTGGATCTGCCGCTGATGGAGCGCTTGGCGCTGAAGGAAGTGCTGAAGAAGATTTCCGGCACGGACATCGAGAAGCTGCTCAAGGAATATCACTGCATCTAAGGAATTTGCCCCCGCTGTCTGGATTGGCAGCGGGGGATTTTTGTATTACAGGGGCGTGACCCCCCTGCATGATAAGCACAAATCTATGCGAAAATCAGATTCCCGAAAAAATCCGCAAAAAAATAAATTTTTTTTGAAAAGCAAGCAGGAAAATTGCAAAATACGTCGAATATAAATACTGTCAGAGTTTTTGACGCTGACCAAATGCGGGAATGGCGGAATTGGCAGACGCGCTAGATTCAGGTTCTAGTGAGGGCTAACTTCATGCAGGTTCAAGTCCTGTTTCCCGCACCAGAAACCCCTTGTAAATCAAGGGGTTTATTTTTGTCCACCCATAACTTACCACTATTTTACCCATTTATGTTTTTCCTCCATCTTTTTCAGCCATACCCTGAATGAAGGCCTGCATCCTGTTTGCGCTTTCCTGACGCATCGTTTCCGTGACATGGCCATAGCGATCGAGGGTGAACGCTGCGGAGTAGTGTCCCATGTTTTCCTGAATCGTCTTGATATCATCACCTGCACGGATGGAATTAACCGCGAAGGTGTGACGGCAATCATGCAGACGATGATGATCCAGCCCGGCATCCTCCAATGCCTTCTGGAATGCCTTCCAGATAGTAGGCTGAGAGAGATGACTACCATCTGCATGAGTAAAGACGAGGTTAGGGAACTTTCCTTCGTTCCACAAGTCTCCGGCCATACGCTTCTGCTCTTCCTGATATTCCTTATGAGCTTTCAAAGTTTCCAGCACAAAAGGAGCCGGATTGATACTGCGCGTCTTCCCGTTTTTCAAAGTGCCGAAGGCAAACGGATGCCCTTCCCCACGGGACTGAGTCAACTGCTTTACGATGTGAATCACGCCGTGATCGAAGTCAACGTTATCCCATGTCAATCCAAGAAGTTCACCGGCACGCATGCCAGTAAATAAAGCCGTAACAATGAGTGCCTCGTTCTTTTTTCCTTTTAAAGACTGAAGTAACTGCACCTGCTCTGGCGCGTCCAGCGGGTGCATTTCTTTTTGAATGACGCGCGGGATGATGCATGCTGAGGTAGGGTTCTTCGTGATGTAGTCAATCCGCACGGCAATATCGAGCGCCTTGTGGAGGCAACCATGAATGTTCTTAATATATTTGGGACTTAAGCCTTTCTCCTGAAGGTCAATATAAAATTTCTGAATTGCCGGTGTACGCAGCTTTATCAGAGGTATATTTCCCAGTGCAGGGACAATGTGTAGCCGGCACACAGATTCATAATGACACACTGTACCGGGTTTCACATTGGAGAGATACTGCTTCCGCCAGATATCCAGCCACTGTTCCAGTGTGAGCATACAAATCCCATCACCGGTGTTTTCTGCCTCCTTCCCAATGACCGCGTTCTTATCTTTATCTGTATCAGTATCAGGCTGTACGGTCTTTTCGGTCAACCCCCCTTCAAGGTCGGCCTTCAAACGTTCAAGCTTCTCTTTTACATCTCGCTGTGTGCGTCCGTAGACACTTTTCGTCACCTGCTTTCCGAACGGATCATAACCGAGGGTGATGCGTGCTTCCCAAGTGCCATCTTTCCTTTTGCGGATACAACCTTCGCCATTGGCGCGCCTTCTTGCCATTTTCTCAATCTCCTTCCTTCAGCCAGTCGAGTACAGCCTGACGGGAAATTACAATTTTCTTGCCTACACGAATGGACGGTATGCGTCCCATGCGCACAATCTCATACATTTTAGGCAAAGAAATTCCTAGCATATCAGCTGCCTCAGTGACGGTAAGCGTTATTTTGGCGTCCGATGGCGTAACCTGGTTTATGACGTTTTCAAGGTTCACTGGGGCGTTGTTCTGCCCCTGGCGCGACAGACTGCGGACAACCATGTCCAGCATTTGCTGCACCTGCTCGGAAGTATACATAACAGTTTTATTGTCGGTCAAGGCTGTCGTTTCCATTATCATAATCCTCCTGCAGTTCCCACGAAGTGGTCATTAGTGAGGCGTATCATTACACCACATCAACCAATGTCCAAAATCGATGTTTTTGGAAACCATTTTTCAGGAATTTTTTTAATTTTCTTGTGTTGCATTCTGTTGCGAAATCAGCTTTTGAAGAATTCGAGTAAACGAAATGCCGGAAAGCACTTATTTCAAAGTCACTTTCCGGCATATAATATCTATCCCGATGATGCTAATCTACTTCATAGGAAGTCTAAAACCAATCAATTGCTTTCCAACTTTTTTAGAGCTTCTTCCAGACACTTGATTGTTGTCATTTCAATAATTATATCTTTTATCGTTGTCTCCAGCTTTCGTAGTCTCTTGGCATTTTGGATGGATAGGGAAGGAAAGTTGAAGCCCCATTCAATCTGATCATTTGGCAATCCTTCATCTTCGAGCATTGTTTTAATGTCTCTAATTACTTGTATTCCTCTTTTATCAAGTTCATCCCAGTCTGATGCCAATTCATTTTTCAATTTCTCTCTGTCAATGTTTTTTGAAACAATTCTTTCCATTGCCCGCTCTATAAAGTCATCCAGTGTATCTGTAGCCGTATCATCTGTTACAGAAACTGGTTCTTGTTTGAGTGCTATTTGTTCTGCTGGAGATTTGGTATTCATTGAATGCCTTCTTTCTATGTTTTCAATGTGTTTGCCTATTGTCTACGAAAATATACACCCCCTATAAAAGCAAATATCATAGGCTTACCTGTGATACCTGATAGCAGGTTCATCAGTACAGCCTATGATATTTATATTCTACCACACGGTATTCTCTTGTCAATTTTATCGACCAATCAGCATCCGATCAAAGAGTTGGCTTTAGAGTATGCACGGTAGAATAACCTTTCTGTTTACAATACCATTTCGCCAAACGACAGAGTTGCGGCTTCTATTCCCACTGGTAGAATAGAAAAATGCTTATCTCACTACCAGATCCGGAGGCGACATTCATGACATTTCGCGATGCTTCCAAAGAATTTGAACTTGACTGTAAGGTACGGCACTTGTCACCCAAAACAATTGGCAACTATACCAAACAACTGCGGTATCTTGAAAACTACCTCTCCAGTGAGTTTTCAGTCCTGAATATCGAAGATGTGAAACCGGCACATATTAAGAGCTTTATGGCCAAGATGGATGATGCTGGCAGGAAGCCACAATACATTAATGATCTACTCAAGGTTTTCAAAACCTTTTTCACCTATCTGGAGACTGAAGGGTACATTAAGGTATCTCCAGCGAAGCGAATCAGGAACATGAAGCTACCAAAGCTGAAGCTCCGCACCTTCACCGAAAAGAATATCCTGGACATGATTAATTTTTATAGCGGCCAATCATTTGTCGATATAAGAAACCGGGCGATGATCGCTTTGATGTTCGATATCGGCGTCCGCCTTAGTGAACTGATGGAAATGATAGAATCGCAGATTCGCGAAGACAGCATCATGATCTATGGCAAAGGAGCTAAGGAAAGAGTTGTCCCTGTTTCTCCTTTCTTGGGAAAAGCCCTGCTCAGGTACAGCAGGGCTCGTGAATCCTATTTTCAGAACGTACTACACGATAAGGAATTCTTCCTGTCACGCACTGGAAAAAAGCTTACTGCAGAAGCTGTTGCAAAAATGCTGAAAAAAGCCGCTGATGCCGTAGGTGTCAGCAAAGAGATCAGGGTTTCCCCTCACACCTGCCGCCATACATTTGCCCATCTGAACCTGAAGAACGGGATTGATCTATACACGCTTTCAAGGCTTTTAGGGCACGAAATTGTTTCGATTACTCAAAGGTATCTGGAAGGGATTACTGATGAGGGAGTTATCAGAATTGCCAGAAAAACAGGTGTACTGGAAAATATAACCAGATAGCATGTTCGTCTAAGTTTGCGGAGCAGATCGCTTTGCTATACATTCTGTGGATCTCGTTTCTCCTTAGGGATTCGATTGGCAATCTCATATAGATGCTTTGATGTTTCACCTAAATATCCTATACTTTTTTCAGCGACTTTAATTTTGTTTTCTTGTTTCTGTTTTTCTTTTTGCTCTTTTATCTCGGTCATATCATGTTTCAGTGTCTTGATGAGTTCTTTTAAGTATTCTATTTTTGCACTGATTGTTTTTGCCAAGTCGGTTATCTTTGAATATGCGTTTTCTTGAGATAAAAGCACTTTTTCGCTGAAACCGAGAAGTTTCGAGCATTCATTCAAAACATATCCTTCCGATTCCAGCAAGGCCATAGAAGCAACAGATGTGAGAGTTGCACCACCTAAAAGGCCAACTACTCCACCTCCACCCGCAACAATAAGCGTACCACCTGCTACGCCAAGTCCACCAGCAGCTAAGGAACCGCCACCAATTGCGGCAAGGCTGAAGCTTGCAAGCGCAGCCCCGTGTAATGCGGTATTCCCAACTAAGGCTACGGCTATTGCCGGTGCAAAATGCAAAGCCAGTCCTCCCGTTAGCGCAGTCAATGCCAATGTCCCTGCACCTATTATCCATCGATTTCTGATTTTCCCTGAGAGCAGATCATAATACCACCCATATCCAGAGCGCAAACTCTCAACATCTTTTTTCTGAACCAGATGCTGTCTTTGAAGGAATATAGTTCCCATATAGTGATGCTCAAGCTTTATATTTTTATATGCTGAAACATCTGCTTCACTTGTTGGGAAATATGGCTGAAAGCATACAGATTCCAGAACGATCAGCAGAGCATGTTCTTTTCCATATTCTTGATAGACATTGTTGAACTGAGTGAACAGTTCTTTATCTTCCAAGAAATACCCATTTCCTTCTGCCGTTAGACGCAAACTCTGAACTACGTTTTCAGCCCAGGCTGTCAGCCATTTTTCTTTCAATTCCTTCTTTTTCTGGTCATTTGTTCTATCTATGTCATATTGGCATGACTGTCTTTCCAGAGACAGCAGAACCTGCGTCTGATCAGGATTCAAAGTAAACCAATCCAGGTTAGCGATTTCCTGTTCAAGTCGGTATTTTCTATATGCTGCTTTTTCTCGCTCAGCTTGTGTTTCCTTCAGATAAGCTGATACTTCAACACCTATCGCAACGATGAACCTGGCTATACCTACATAATTGAGTCGTAAGAAGAAAGTAGCCGGATTCTGCTCGATTATGGCTCTTACAAAAGCATCTATCATATCTACAGCGCAGAATACACCTGAAGAAATAGTACACATTCTTTTGATAGCAGGTGTATTGAATGGCAGAATACTCTGAGCATCTATTCTGCTCAAGTCTTTGAAAGAATGAATGTCTTTTGCAATTATTTCCCTATGCGTTCGACGGATGAAGTAGAATGAACGAACAATCGCTTCATTGATAAGAACCGGAAGTAATTGTTTGCTTCCCTCGTGGAGAATCCCGATTTCTGTCCTTAAGTCAAATGGGATAGGTTCCAGAATCTTTCCGTTCTCATCTCTTTTTGCTAACAAGGTTCCATTAAAAAGCTTTGATACCCAAGTGTGAAATTCTGTATCTCCGATTTTCTTATTTCTAAAGATAGGAAGAGTGGAAACCGACTTGATTAATGACACAACCGGTCCAGGAATGCCCGTTCCTCTCCCTATGCTGTAGCTGGAGCCTGCCATATCACTTACCATATGGAAGAACCAGATTACAGTACCAAACAGTATCTTTTCAACCAGATTCTTTCCGATCATATAATGCTCAGAAACATCTTTTATTAAGAGCATTCCTTCCTTGTTGGTGCCAATTACCTTGCCAGTGAACTGCGTTAGAACAGAGCAAAGAAGACCCAAAATACTAAAATGATGCGTAAAATCCCAGAGATGGTGTTGCTTGGCACCACCGTAGTCGTCTATTTTGCTGTCCGCTGCTATTGGAAATTTCTTTTCAAGGTGTTCAATTGCACCTTTTATATCATTCCCTTTATATCCGAATTTCTTTGCAGTCTTTTTGACTATATTTTCAACGTCTTTTTCGCCGTACTGTTTTGCTCTCTCAATGGAGAATTCACCAACAAACAGCACATCAATCAGGCCAGTGAGAAGGCCGCTGGCTAAAGCGATGCTTTTGTCCAGCCGATCTGCATAATCAGCAGTCTTCTCAGCACTAGCTTTGGGTGTTTCCTCCTGAGTGAAATCAAAAACCTCATAATAACCAGCAGTTTCTTGATTCTCATATGGGATAATCGCATCGGAAGAATGCTCCGCAAACAAGTCCTGATCCTGGACAGCGATATCGCAAATTAAAGAAGTATCTTCAAGTTTTCCCGGCCATTCTGTAATAGTGAAATTATCAACAGGCTTCAGTCTTGATGCCCACTTTGCCTTGAGCTGTTCCGATAAAGGATCTGATTCATACCGAATTATGTCTGTCATCTTTGAAACCAATCCTTCCGTGTCGTGGTGTTTATGCCATCTTAGCCAGGAATTCCAAGCATTACAGCCGTTTTAAGTATACCACACACCGCATACCATATCCAGTGAGCATAACCGTAAAACAACAAACTAAGCACCCGTACTGCAATCTTTTCTTTTCATGTTCTGCTCTATCTTTTTCGACGAAGATTATATTACATCCAAGCTTCTATCGCCAACGGAGGATTACTTCTCCATCGTTGCAGTAACAACGTGTAGTCAGTGCACTAAAACATATAAACCTGTATGCTTCCAAAACAAGGAGAATAATCAGTTGCGGCGAATTGTGAATATGGTTGAGTTTGTCAACTCAGACAGCCTCAAAGATGCTTAACCGGAGGAAAGCCAGAATGGATAAATCACGGAAAAAGCTCGTGAAAATTGCAGCGATATTATCCGCAGGAATCATGCTGTTGACTGGATGTGCCACTCAGGACAAGGTCAATTCACCAGCATCTATAGGCCAACAGACAACTTCCATGTCAACAGATAATGCTGTTCCCACCGAAGAGCCAACCGAAGCATTAACCTCAACTCCCACAATCGAGGCAACAAATACCCCAACCCCTACAGCCTTAGTAACGGCAACACCAGACCCGGTTAGTTTGCTCACTGATACCCAACGCAACTCTATTAACATGTTGAACTGGCTAACATACCTTTCTCGTCAGATCAACGCCGAAAGCAACAATCGTCTTTATATAGAGGAGATTTATTCGTTGGTTGTCGACGAAACCGATCCCGAGATGGTCGATGAGGATACTCAAGATAGACTGCGAGGTATCAGGCAGGCGTTAAACCGTTATCGAATGGCAAGTGTGAAGCGCGAACGTATCGAATATCTTTTTGAGCAAAATAAGGCCTCTGCCATCAGATCTATCATCCCAAACCCAATGTCGATCATGTCTGCCGTTATGGCCCAAGATAAGAAAGCTTTGGCGATGACCGTCGTCTACATGGCAATCAACTCAGTTACAAGCTACGTATCGGCTACCACCCAGAACGAACTGCAATATCTAAAAGATGGCTGGGAACTGGATGACGCAGCCCGCGAAGTGTTTGATGCTATAAGCTCCGACGCGTATGACTACATGGTGGACATGGTACGCGAATTTGAGCTACCTGGACGGATGTCTATCACAGAGAAAGCCGTTAATGATTTTGTGTCATGGAAGAACAATGACAACATTGTTCGCCGTATCCGTTCTCTTGAATCAAACAAGGAAACTTATCAGGCTTTCGGGAGCTACTGGTTGCTTCTGGCAGAAAGCTATTTCGCGAATGGAGATTATGAAAAGTGCCTCTCCGCTGTCGACGCATATGAAGCACTGGATATAAAAATCTTCAGACATGATACTGAATATGCAAAAATTCTCCCGTTGGCAGTTGCCGCTGCTCGCGAAGTTTTGCCGGATGCAGAATACATCGAACTCGCAAAGAGATACACAGACACTATCATAAAGAACATCAACATTGCCGATTGGGAACTACGGTATTTCGCAGCGCAAACCTATGCTGAACTCTATCGTATGACCGACGATCAAGATTATCTCAAACTGGCCTTCCATCAGGCTCGTGACAATGTCAATTATCTAATTGACAAGCAAAATGAACTGAATGCGGCTTATCTCAAGAAAGTCGAAGACGTACCTGTTCCCGCCAGCGAAAAGGATAAGGAGACCCAGATCAAAAAATACAATGAGCTCCGCAAGGAAAAGCGTAAGACTGAGCTTCCGCCGATTTATGAACCGCTACTTGCAAACTGCGATCTGTTGTTTATCATCGCTGATGAGCTTCAAATTACCTCCGAGGAGAAACAGGAAATCAATGCTTACTTGCATAAGGATGGTCGCAGTATCTTCCTCGTAGATGCATTGGCTGATAAGTATCAGTTCCCAAGCAATGACGATGTCACAATAACGGGCAATGACTTGGTGCAGTTCAACGGAAAAGAGCTGGTTCTCCCGGCAAGCTGGTTGTCTGAAAGCTTCAAAGTGACCGCAGATATCAGCGGAATAGTACCCAGCACGATTGATAGTTCTCTTCTCTCGAACACTGTGCAAGTCATAGGTGAAGGCGAGAATGCAATGCTTTCCATTAGCGATTGGGTCGTGACCAAAGTAGAAAGGAAGACCGAAGGCGAACTATCGACCTTTGTTGCTACGCTTTCGAGCAAGGCCGCCTCGAAGATCAGCTTTGCCGAGGGCAACTTGGTAAAGATTGCGATAACCCCACACGCTGATTATCTGCCCGATTGCTATAAGCTGTCATATAGGGTGATTAACGCCAAACCGAACTGGTATGATCACGCTGCTTTCTGGAACAGCAATGTTGGGTTCGAGAGGGTGAAATAATTGAAGCGCAGACTTCTCGCCCTGTTGTTGACGATCTGCTTATGCCTACAGCTACCAATAGCGGCATTTGCATCGGGTCGCACAGTTCATGATAAGCACCTCGAATCAGTGGTGTTCGGTCGCTCGAATTATCACGTTGCACAGGAAACTAAACAGAAAGAAGCCATCGAGGTATTGGAATGTGCCGCTTATCTTTGCCCAGATCAATACAATGAAGAAGGCCAGACTTATCTCGACAAGCTCCACACTTACGGTGTTCCTGGCATTCCGGCAAGCATTGGAGAGATTGACTTCTCGGGTAACTATACTCACCGCAAATATACGCATCTTGGTTGGGTGCCAGTAATGCAACCTGAAAAGGGAAACTGGGAAATCCGTAGGAACCTTCTTCTTGCAACGGTAAATAAAGTCTTTGACTTTGGCTTCTTAACGGATCCTGTCCTTATCCCCGGCCTCCAAGTGCCATATACGGCACAGTGCGATGCGTTCAGTGCGTTGCTTTACTATACACATATCCTTGGCGATGTAATCGTCCTAAAGGATTATGCGCAATATAAAAAGGAAGGATCATATGTCCTCCCGCTTGCACGTGACCATGCTGACGCTAACAACCCCGACATTCTTTGGGATCTGTCAACCATTTACCTACCTAAACTATTTTCTGACAACACAAAACAAACGGATGAGTTTAAGCTGCTTATGAACAAACTGGACGACTTAGCACAGAAAGCTCGAAAGCTCGTTGGACAGACCGGTGGCATCAATAGCGAAGAACGCTTCAAAGAATATAAAGCTTACGGCGAAGAACTCATGAAGATCCTTAAGGACCATATTTCCGGGTTGCTCTGGCAAGAACAGTTCTTTAAGGCGGTTTTCCCAGCAGAATAAGTCTTTTCGGGATAATAGTGGCAAGCAATGCATCGTTAATAACTTCTGCAAAAGCTTGTTGGTAGGCTCCGCCCCCAGGCCCCTGAACACCAGAACTGAAGCTCTGTGGTTGTGTCGTTTTCCTGCGTCATCCGACCTCCTGGCTTCGCCAGAAACGCAAAAAAGAAAGGCCCCTGAGCCAGTTTGCTGCATAAAGCAGTGTCTGACACAGGGGCCATATTATCGTTCTTGATGCTTGTCACGGCGAAGATCCTGCTCTTCTGGCAGGTAGTCGCGTTCCAGAACATCAAAATTATACTTGATATGATTCAGGGTTGTGAGTTGCGGTTTCAGTTCTTCCAGGGCGGCATCATCGTTTTCTTTTTCCGCCTTCAGGGCATCATATTCAGCAGAAAGCTCCTTCAGCGTCGGCATCTTTCCATCAACAGAGGAATAGACGGCCTGCGCTTTTTTGTGGGCTTCGATATCTTTCCGATGCTCGTTGTAGAATTTCGGAGACCAGCCGGAAGCTTTATACTGTGCGTAAACATCTTTCGTGCGCCGGTAATCACGGATTGCTTGCCGCAGTTCGTTGATCTCTTTCATTCTGTTTTTCTTTTCGCGGATCGAAGAATGAAGCGCGTTTCGCTCCGAGCGCAATGCATCAATCTGATCTTCCAGCTCTTCGATTGATCCGATGTTATGCTCTTTCAGGAAAATAATCGACTGGGCTTTTGCATCAATGTTATTTCGTTCAGCCCAAATCATGTAGCCTTTTCCTTTCCCTTCTCGGAGCTTTGCTTCAACATCAATCAGCCTTTTCACCTGGCTGTAGTTGTATTCGCTCCTTGGAATCTTCGGAATATGAACATGAAGGCCGTCAAGCACCTGCCTCAATTTTGCTTCAGAGTATTCCGCGCCGAGGCTGTCAAGACGAATATACCGTTCTCCGCCGGGCGACTTAATGCTGACATGAGCGCCGCGTTTGATCCAGCATCCTGCTTCTTCCATCAGCTGCATGAGCGCATCAAATCCATCAGGCTGCATCCTCAGCGCTTCGTCAATCGTAATTCGGAGACTATCCCGGCTGGTCAGTTTGGACTGATCGCCCTCCCATTTCTCGTAGGAAACAGTTTTGTTCTGCGGATTCTGAACAACTGAAAGATGATGTTCACGGCAAAGCTCGTCACTGATCTCCGCTACAAGGCGGCTGGAGTTCCACACATTCCTGAATTTATGTGAGCAGTCCAAAGCTGTTGCACAAAACACAATGTGATTATGAACATGCTTCCTATCCGTATGAGTCGCAACGATGAAGGCATGCTCTCCGTGAAGAAGGCGCTCCGCCAGCTCATAGCCGATCTGATTTGCTTCCTCCGCCGAAACCTCTCCAGGCTTAAAAGACTGCCGTAGTTGATAGGCAATCACTTCGTTTTGTTTTCCGCTGCCGATCCTGGAGATGTACTCATCCCGTGCCATCAGGAACTCGTGATCAGCTGATTCCGGCGCACAGGCATAAGACGAAATAAATTCTCCGTCTTCTGTCTTGTCCGGATTCTTTACGTAATCAATCCGGGCTTTCATGCACTGCGCAATCGTTTTGCCCTTGTTGATGTGCATGGGAATGATGCGTGTCGTTATCAGGTTTGAGGAAAATGCAGATAACATTGTCCGCCAAATTTAGCACGACCGTCCGAAAAAATTAGACGGTGAAACAGGGGTTCCGGAGAGAGGCGATTAGAAATCGGGCAAAAAAATTAGAAATCTGCTAATGGGGTCATTCCTCCGTTAGCAGATTTTTCTCGTTCAGAAGCATCCTGAAAAAGAAAAATCCTACCAGCTTCACAATCGCCTTGGGGGGCAAATCTGTCGAATCTGGTAGGTAAAATGGCGATCCCGGCGCGATTCGAACGCGCGACGTTCCGCTTAGGAGGCGGACCCTCTATCCTACTGAGGTACGGGACCGTGTTCTCGAAAGTCCTTATTTTTCAAGGCTTCCGAGGAATCGGTGATTTCTCACCGTGGGGCATTGAGGTCGTTTTTGCTAATCAGGAAGGTCGATTTCTAATCAGCTTTTCTAACTTTGGCGGTAGGACATTTTCCCACCTGCTGATTCTGACCTCCGGATCAGGTGCTGCGGATTGACCGTTATTTCGGAGCAGATTCCGCGGCTGGCCCGTTTTCAGCTTCCAGAAAAGGCGGTAGTCGGCCTTTTTCTTAGGAGGCGGTCGCTCTATCCTGCTGAGCTACGGGTGCATGTGCCGGAAAACTCAGTATTTTCAAGGGTTTCCCGGTATTCGATTGTTATGATTTTGTTTGGCTTTCTGCTAACGGATCGGCCTGTTTTTGGTCTCTCGTGTTAGCAGGATGTTTGCGTTGCAAACAATTCTGTGGGGACAAAAAACCAGCGCTCACATTTCATTAGCAGAAATGTGACAGGCAGAGGGGGATGCGTCCGACGCGAATCGAACCCTTGACCCTCTTTGCAAACCGCGCTCTGGATTCGGGCGAGCTCTTTCTTAGGAGGCGACCGCTCTATCCTGCTGAGCTACGGGACCATATGGCTGAAGCCCTTTATTTTCAAGGCTGTCAGCGTTTCGGATGATGATATATTCATCACGATTTCTGCTAACATCGGGGTCATTTTCGTGTTAGCAAGCTGCTAATTTTGGCGGTAGGCCATTTTCCCACCCGGCAAATTTAACTCGCCAGTCAGGTGGGAGCACGGAGCAGCTTCCGTGCCGACCTCGAACTCTGCGCCCGTTTTCAGCTTTTGGAAAAGCGGACGTCGACCGTCTTATTAGGAGAGATGCTCACCGCTTCCCTTTCAGAGAACTGCACTGCCCTGTAATGCCCGATTTTCCTGCGTTTCCAGCAGATTTCTACGTTTTCGATGGTGGGCAAAGGAACGTAAAAAACCGCAATTTCCAACCGTGCTGTTAGACAAGTGTTAGATACGCTAACAAAGGCGGTAGTCCCCTTCGCCAACGTCGGAATTTGTTAGACGAAAATGCGTATATAATCATAACAAAGCAAAAGTAAAGCATTGATTGTAATTTGAAAAATATAAATTCGTGTGTTGCCGACCATATCGTCAATAGTTTTTGCTGAAATTCCAGAAAAACTTTCCGCAATGTGCGTACACCGCTGAGCAAAATCACCTCGACCGGCGAAATT
>UMDR01044147.1_pt1 | contig 15158 bp, 9 predicted proteins | sample 1964541 | NCBI WGS metagenome assembly UMDR01 (sample SAMEA4835999, study PRJEB28245) | human gut metagenome | biome: gut microbiome; material: fecal sample | place: Denmark | collected 2008 | reverse complement strand
GAGCCTGTGCCGTAATCCTTAACCTTTGTGACGTTGTTGAACTTGTCATATTCGTATTCCTTTACTGCATAAACGTTGTTTGCAATGTCAACGCTTGTAGTTTCCTTTGAAACCTGAAGCTGAGAGTTGTATCCGTATTCAACCGAGTTTACAACCGTATTTCCGTCCTTGATTTCCTTCTTGATGGGCAGTCCCTTGGCATTGCCGGAAGTTCCGTAAGTATACTCTGTCACATTCCCTTCAGGGTCGGTAATGGTGCGGACAAGACCTGCAATTGAAGCAGTCTCACTTGCAGGATAATATGTGTAAACGGTCATTGCGTAATCGGCATAGCTTACCTGCGAAAGGTCATAACCGCTTGCCGCAATTGCGTCTGCATTGGAAACAGGACTCAAGCTCTGATACTTTTTCAGAACATTCACGCCTGATTCATCATACTCATTAATCACAACATTTTTGCTCTCGTCAACCTGAATCAGCGGCATGTTTTTATTGTTGTAGCGCGCTAAAGTATATGTGCCGTCAGGGTTTGTAGTCTTGATTACATTGCCGTTGTCATCACGTTCATACTTGGTGGTATTGCCCATGATATCGACGCTTTCGGACATTTCATCGTATTTGTTTTCATCGTCAATCATGTTGTAGGTGATTTTGTCGACCTCGTATGTCTGACCGTCGGTTTCAACAGTATTTGTCTTGACTGCATACTTTTCGTCGTAATCGTAAGTGAAAGTTTTTACGAGTTTATCGCCGTCAAATTCCTTGAGACCCGTCTGTTTGAACGCCTTATCATAAGTGTATTCCTGCTTGAGTCCTGCGGAATTAGTCAGCCAGTTTACAGAACCGTTATCGTTGTAAACGATCGTATCTGTAACCTCGTCATAGCAGTTTGTGATTTTGCAGAGTCTGCCATTTCCGTCGTATTCATAGGTTTCAGTACCGCCGGATACGCTTGTTGCAGACACAAGCTGAAAATCATTATTGTAGGCATAGGTTACAATGCGATTAGCAGAAGTATCTTCGATTTTAGTAATTCGGGAATGCTCACTGTTGCCGTTGTAATAGATTTTGTAGGTTCTGCCTGTGGAATCGGTTACGATTCTCTGATTGTTGGACATAGCGGAAATCGTCAAAGTGTTGCCGTTTGCGTCCTTTACCCAGTCAAGCTCGCCGTCTGCATTAAAGTGATACTGAGACTGCGCTGCGTTTGTAATTGTATACTCGTCACCAGATTTTGTCATTGTGCTGTGAGCGTTCAAGCACTCAAAGCCGCCGTTGCCGTCGTCCTTAAACGTAGTGTTAGAGCCGTCGGGGAGCACTACCTGATAGTAACCCTGTGCAGGAATCACTATTTTGCTGACGTCAATATTGAAATCCCAGCCAATACCGAATGAGCCTTCTTCATCGCTCATAGAGTTGTAGGTTCTTACGAAATCAGACTTTACGCCCGGTGACGCAATACTTAAATCTGTGAAGGATTTTGTGTAGTTACCGGTGGCAATATGTACGCCGTCGCCGATTTCCCAGCCCTTACGATAGAGTGTGTAATCGGGAAGAGCATATGGTCTCCACCATGGTCTGAACCAGAAGTTTTCTTCGGTAAATTCCTTGGTTACAAGAATACCGTATTCATAGTCAAAATTTAAACGGCGTTCTGTATTGTAGCTGCCGTCCTCGTTATCAATATATGTTTCCGGATTGTCCCAAAGAATCGTCTGCTTTCCGCCCTCATAGCCGAAAATTATGATATGTTCTCCGGAAGAGTAAATTGCCTTGTCGCCAGATAATTCGTTTACTTCCCATGTCGGTCCCGCAAAACGAATCTGTCCTGCCGTCCATTTTCCCTCCATGTCCTGAAGAGTGATGTATGTCCAGTTACCGCCAACATACAGCCTGTCGTCAGCGTTTGTCATCAGAATCGTGTCATAGCAATTTGCCTGACCGAAATCGAAGCAGTTGCCGATGTAAACCTCGCCGCCGTTTAAGTTCATCAGCTGTCCTGTGCTGCCGCCCCAGCCGTCAGGTGAAGCTGTTCTGAACACAAGATTATTCTGGATAAGCAGCTTACCGCCGTTAACGTCCAGAGTTGCTCCGTTGCCGGACCAGAACTGAGGCATATCGGTTGTGAACGACATGCAATCCGCAACGCTGATTACACAGCCGTTAAGGTCAAGATTTGTATCATGCAAATTGAAGCTGTAAGGAAATTCGCCGCTTGCAAGCACCTTCAGATTTCTCTTGAATGCATGATCCCAGTCAAGATTTCCGGAAGCTGAATATGCTGCTGTAAACCACGAAACATCAGCATTTTCAATTGTACCGTTGTTGTCCTTGTCCATGTATTCAAAATAATTTTCGGAACGGCCTCGTTTCTGTGCGTCCGCATTTATTTTTGCAAGACCTTGTTCGTAATCTTCCTTATTTACGATTACGTCTCCTGTCATTTCATGGTTGTATATGTAAACCCATGTATCCGGCTGACGAACTCCATTAAGCTCGCTTTGAAACGCTGCTAATTCTTCCTCACTTGCGCCTGAAGCTTCTAAAAGCTCGTAGTCAGTATCGTTGATAACTCCGTCGAGATTAATGTCAAGATCCTGAACACTCTGCGGAAGCTCATAATATTCATCGTCGTCAAGGCTATCATAAAAATCACAGAATGCGTTGAGGTCAGCCTGACTTATGACATTATCGCCGTCAGCGTCCATACTCGGATTGAAATCACTGTCACCACGGGTCGCTCCCAGACAGCTCTGAACATATGCCAAATCGGCAGCATCGATCACATCGTCGCTCCACTGATTTGCGTTATCCTCATTCCATGTAGTATCTCCGGGAACGAGAGTAACGGTGTCCAGTGAATCGTCTGAACCTACCTGAAATTTTCCTGTGCCAAAGTCCTTAAGATAAAATGGCAGATATCCGTCGCACTCGAACTTTACATGATATACGTCGGAGCCGCTTGCTGAAACCGTATAGTAATTGCCGTCAGCAACTTCTACACTGTTGATCTCCTCCCAGTTTCCGTTGAAAATACGCACAAAAATATGAGTGTCATCCAATGCGGTATGACCGCTGACAACACCCTTTTGTACCTTTCCTGTGATGGTAAGTCCTGTAGCAAAGGAAACTTCATCGCTGAGTTCCGCACTGTATGCAGTAATTCCCGCTTCAGGCGAGCCGAAATATTCCACTTCACCCAGACCTTCAACAGCATTTTCATATACCTGTGCAAGTTCGTCCGCATTTTCGGAAAGCTGCAAGGATTCCTTTATCCCGGCAATTGTTTCCGCATGAGCGATACCCTGGGAACTGCCGTCGCCGTAGATCATTACCTGTCCTACGAACATGACGGACAGTGCGCCGGCTACTATCCTGCTTAGTTTTTTGTTCATTAACTTCCTCCATAATAATAAATTTAAAAAGTGGCTATAGATGATTTGTTTTATCTTTAACAATGTAATAATCATTCTTTCGTTAAGGCCAAATCATATTTTTAATATAACCATTCCCATAAATTATATATAAATATTATGTCGAATGTCAACAGAATATCCCCCATATGCATATTTTCATCCCCTATATGCAGTTTTTATATCAACTCATTAAAATTCTTATACAAGTTGTTTTTTAATTTAATTATCATTTGCATTTATTGGTTATAATAAAACAATTTATTTTCTCGTCAATATTCCACTGCGTTCTGTTGTAATGTATCCGAATATCCTCACCTCCGTTCAATTTGAAATCAAACGAAGGCTATGGATATCTGGCTATCAAAGACAGCCGTTTTTTTAGTCCAAAACATGAATTTCTTTTCCTTTGAACTGTTTTTTGGCATAAAAAAGAGCCTGCGCATTATATATACAGGCTCACGATTAGTCTTAGATTATATTAAATTTGGATAAAAAATCTCCGTTCCGCTGATGCGAAACGGAGTAAAAATAATGCGGAACAAATTCAATTGGCTTTGAAAGCTTGGTTTGCTCCACCATAAACTATAAATAAATAATAATGCAATCTCAATTATTAATTTTTTGCAGCATATATGTGATAATAAATATTGCAAGAAATGATAAAAATACTCTCCAGTATATCCTTTTTATCCATATAATGTGTAATTTTTCGAGTATCATTTCATTAATTTTTGAACCAAATAAAGTTTCTGAAGCAGCAATTATTCCTAACATAAATAAAACAGCACCTGACATCATAAAAACAACATTAATAAAAATTATAAGATGTTTTTTCATTTTAAGGTGTATCCTCTCCTGATTGCTCTTTTTTCAGGATCCTTACTAAATGCCGAATATACTGTATTTACTACATTACATGCAGCAAAAGTATATGATAACGTTTTACCAAACGTTGAAACTGGTTTTTGCAAATATTTTCCAAATGGAGGCATTCTTCTGTTACTAGCATTATATGCTTTAGAAAATACATATCTATCAAATTTGCCATATGCATATTTAGCAGTAGTAAGTCCTGTTTTAGATGCAACAGAGAATCCAGCTATACTAACACCATTATTAAATAAAGATTCTACAACATTTCTGGTAATTTGACTGCTACTTTTTCCTTCATTTTTACTCTTTTTATATTGTAAAATTCCAACTTCTGTTGCCTTAGAGGCGGTAGTTATTGCACCAGAAATGGCAGCAGTACCTGCAATAGAACCAGCACCAAATGTTGCAACAATTCCGCCTGTTGCACCAATAAGACCACCGCCAACTCCGCCAACTACAGCACCTTTACCAACTCCAGCTGCTGTTGACCAGAATAAATCAGAACCAGTTTTACCTTCCTCTTTCGCTGACTTATATGATGAGACTCCTCCCACTGCACCTCCGATTACAGCGCCAGCTATAGCACCTACTACAAGTGCTGTGAGAATAAAGTTACCTGATGGATCAGAATAAATTATCGGATTATTATGACAATAGGTATATCTATTCAGTGAAAGCGGATCTTCATTTTTACCGGCAAAACTATCCCTTGAAATAACCCTTCCTATTGTCGGATCATAATATCTCGCCCTGAGGTGAATTGTACCTGTTTTCTTGTAGGTGTTATAATTAAAACTTTAAAGCGAGCCTATAAATAAGCTTTTATAACCAATTTGTCACTATATATTTTTTGTATCTTATATCCAAGACTATTCAGGCTATTCAATATTATATCAAGGTTATACTGTTTCATACCAAAACAAATATGCAATCCTTCACTATATGAGAAAACACAATTAGTATATTCCAATTCAACAAATGTTTCCAAACCTTTCATGTTATACTTTTTATACGAGTTAACATACTTATCCCAAGTAATTTTAGAAAATGGTTTAAAAAAAGTGGTTTCTAAATAATAAAGACAGATATTAGGTAGCATATCATATGATTTTTTATTCATTTTCAACATCCCTATGGCACTAATGCGGGGATCAAAAAACTTTTTTTCTTTAAATGTTTCCATAGTTTTGTCAATAAATAATCCATTTGAACTAAAAAAATTTGGTATTTCAAATCTGCATTTAACAAGTTCTGACTCAGTAAGATTTTCTCCAAACTCCCGGTTCAAATTAAAGTAATAATTTCCATCGTTTGCAAAACATTTAATAACTTTTTTTAATTGATTTGATATTAGTTTATCATAAGTGCTAGGAAGATATAAATCAGGAAAATAAATATGACATATGTTTTGAAATCTATTCTTCATATAAACTCCTATTTAGTAATAGAACATATAGTATGATAGTGAAAGCTTATTAATAAGCTTTCACTATCATACAGATTGAATTACTTTTTATTTCTTACACTGGGAACAATAAATGTAGATCTAATAGGCATATGATTCTTAGTAGTAACACCGGAACGTGGTCTATAGTGATAATGCAACCCATATTGAGTATCCCACTCAACTCTACTTAAAAATCCTGTTGAAGAATTCTTGGTAGATATAAACGCTCCACCCTGTGTTTTAGGAGTTTGATATAATATCTCAGTATTTCCCAATTTAAAGCCAAAGCCTTTATTTCCTGAACATAATTTTAACATTGCCTTAGATTTTATGTTCTTAATAGTATTGGACAACTTTGACCCTATATTTGTTTTGGATAAAAATGATCCCATTTTATCCATTCCTTTTCCAAGAAGCAAAGAAGTTGTACCATTCACTGCTGTTTCTGTAGCAACTGATAAAAGTGAGTTTGATACATTGCTTAGTGTCAACTCCTTTTTGCCAGAAATATATTGCCAACTTTCACTAGATACTGATTGAGCGGCAGCACCAGCATAACTTGCTGCTGCCATATTTCCTGTTCCAGCAAAAACAGCACCTCCAACGGCACCTCCTATTGCTGCACTTCCCAAACCATCATACCACTTCTGACCCGACACGATATTTCCAACAAGTTGACTACCAGCCCCTAAAATACCACCTATAACGCCGCCAGCCACAATATGCCAGAAGTGTCCGTCTGGATCGACATTAACAATCGGATTATTGGTACAATAAGTGTATAGGTTCAGACTAAGCGGATCTTCATTCTTACCAGCAAAGCTGTCCCTTGAAATAAATCTGCCTATTGACGGATCATAATATCTCGCTCTAAGGTATATTGTACCTGATTCAGCGTCATAATATTCACCGCAGTAGCGGAACGCATTTGTATCGGAATCAACAATATCCTTTTCAATACCAAAAGCATCGTACTTGTAAGACTTAGTTACTTCGCCATTGGCATTTGTAAGATTTACAACATCGCCGTGAGCGTTCTGGGTGTAATAAGTATACTCAGTTTTATTTCCGTTTTGCTAATGATATTATACCATAACTTCAATATATTGTAAAGAAAAAATCCCCCGTCCTGCTTAATGCAGAGCGGGGAATAACAACAAAGCAGAATATGTGCACATTAAATACTTGTTTTACTTAAATTCATACCTAAGTTGATTATTTAAAAAAATTATCTTTGTTACTGTATTTGCTAATTAAATTTTCTATAGTTTTTTTCCCATATAAATATTCATTTTCCCTATATTGAGTGTCAAGCATTGATAGAGACAACAATAACTCCCAAGAATTTTCATCATTTATTTCTAAATCATAGTTCTCAACATATTGTTGTGCCCATTCTGCTACTTCATTTCTTAAGGTAAAATCGTCCCTTAATTTTAAAAGCATAGAGTATATTGTATCAAAATCTGGTTCTTGCATACATATCACCATTTCCCAGTATATCGTCCAGAACGATCAAATTGATAATGAACCTTACTTCCACCAGTAACAGATACATCGGGTCTAACTTGTCTTACTCTTCCTGCATGATCAAGTGTTTCGTTCCAGCCCCTCATTTTTCCAGTAGATGGATTCCATTCACGAACATATCTTGCCCCTGACATTTCGCCAGGTTTATCAGCTTTCCTAAACGTGTCATAAAATCTATATCTACCATCTGGCAATTCCCTTACTCCACCTTTACCATGCTTTTGAGACATCTTATAATAAGTTTTTAACTTATCATATTGAGCCGCACTATGTGCAGGATTATCAATACTTTTACATTGAGATAATGGTTGAGAATTAGGTGATGGTTTAGCTAATTTTTTATCAGCCCACTTACCAACGCCATGAGTTACTGCTCCTATGGCAGCACCTTCAGTAAATGACAATGCAGCATCCTTAAATGAATTAATATCTCCATTTATTGCATCAGCAGCTAGATTTGATGCTCCACCTGTTATTACAGCACTTGCAAGAGGACCTGCACCAGGTATCGGAATTGTTGAAATAACACCACTAACAGCTCCTGACAAAGCCGCTTTTCCTACTCCGTCATACCAGTCATTTCCGTTTTTTACATTGCTGATAATTTTAGAGCCACCACTAATTAAAGCGCCAACACCAGCACCTATTAGCTGTGGTAAAAACGGGAAATTACCATTGCAATCGACAAAGACTACAGGACTGTTATGACAATAAGTATAGCGATTTAAACTTAATGGATCACCTTGTTTACCAGCAAAGCTATCCCTTGAAATAAATCTGCCAATACTCGGATCATAATATCTCGCTCTAAGGTATATTGTACCGGATTCAGTGTCATAGTACTCACCGCAGTAACGGAAAGCATTTGTATCACTTTCAGATATATCCTTTTCAACACCAAAAGCATTGTACTTGTACGTCTTAGTTACTTCACCATTGGCATTTGTAAGGTTTACAACATCGCCATGAGCATTCTGAGTGTAGTAAGTATACTCGGACTTATCGCCGTTTCTGTAGTTGTACTTAGCAACAAGATTTGTACCACGGATATAACAGTCAGCCTCATAGAACTGATTATCGATAACGTCTGCAATAATCTGCTTACTTCCGTCCCAGACATGATTTATCCTCTGACCGTCAACGATCTTTTCATATCTCAAACCGTCAACATTGTAAGCATAGCTTGCAGTTGTTTCGCCGTCTGTAAAGCCGATAAGCTGATTTAAACCATCGTAAGTATTGGTTTCAGTCTTGCCCTCGGCAGTCTTTGTAATCTGATTGCCGTTAGCGTCGTAGGTGTAAACCGTCTGCTTAACGTTGCTTGAAAAGTCAAGCGGATTTTCTTCACCCTCGACAGTCTTGACTTCCTTCTGAAGAAGGGCAGTATAGTTGCCATTGGAATCGCTGTAGCTGTACTCAGTTACATAATTCTCAGAACCGGCAGCCGTCATTTTGGAACGATTGCCGTAATCATCATATTCATATGAATAGGTATCTGTGCTGTTTCCAATTGCGACAGATTCCTCAGTCAGCCTTTTCAGACCGTCATATTCGTATGATGTTGTTTCTATTATACCATTTTCACTGCGTACTTTGCAAGCGTCAGAACCGTCTAAATAATACGAATATTCATAGCTGGAAATTGTGGAATTTTCCTTTTTGTTGGTAATTCCTGTTACCTTATTGTTGTTATTGTAAGTATAGGTGGAAACTACCCCGTTTGCAAGGGTTTCGGACTTTTTGTTTCCGTTTGCGTCATAGGTGTAGGATACGGTTTCTTCTCCGGATTCCTTAACCTTTACAACATGCATTTCACCGTCGTATTCGTATGTTTTTGAAGAATACAGCAGTAGATGATACTGTCCTGTAAGTTCTTCTCTTAAATACTGAGAAATGCCCTCATAGAAATATCCTCTGAATATGGAATATCCATTACCGTCATATTCGGTTTCAGTATATTTTCTTCCCAGAGAGTCGTAAATAGTACTTGTTGTAAGATTGTTGCTTACAGTCTGGGTAATTCTTCCCATATTGTCGTAAGTATAGGACTTGCTGACATTTTTTGAAGAATCGCTTGAGTTAACCGTATTAGCGGTAAGCACACGGTTGAGTGCATCATAGGTATTAGTGGTTACATTTCCATTTGAGTCTGTGTTCGTGAGTACGTTTCCGTTCAGGTCATATGTGATAGTGCCTGAATTGTAGCCTGTGCTGTCCTTAGTGCGGACAAGATGATTGCGTGAATCATATACATACTCTGTTTTCAGATATGAGGTATCATTGTCAGAGGACAGTCCTGTACGCATTTCCGTTTCAATGCCGTCATGGTTATAGAAATACTGAGTTATGTTCTTTTCATTTGAACCTGTTCCGCTAAGTGTTACCTTTGAAAGAAGTCCCAGTCCGTTATACTCGTTCTGAGTAATGCTGTACTTGACTGTACTTGAATCTTCCTTCTGAACCGTCTGCCTTGTAAGAATTACATTTCCGTTCTTATCATACTGATTTTCTGTAACAGAATATTTTTCCTTACCATTAAAAGGAGTATAAGTTTTTGTCAGCTTGTTCAGAGTACCATATTCGTACTTAATTGTATTATCGAGAGCATCGGTTTGTCTTGCAAGTTGTCCGTTTGCGTAGTATGCATTTGTACGCTTGGTTTCTCCGTTTGTCTTTTCGTAAACGGTATTTTCTTTCCAGTCCGCAAGGGTTTCGTTTACTACCTGCTTATCATCAGTAATATATGTTTTCTTGATTGTTTTAAGTCCGCTGCATGACTTGGAAGAACAACTGTCAAGGGCTGTGTAAACGTCAAAGCCATGATTTTTTACAAACTCATATTCCGTAGATGTAAGAATCTGTTTTACAGCGTCTGCTCCGGATTTAAAATATGTTGCCTTTTCACGCTGTAATCCGTCATATTCGGTTACATTAATGGTTCCGTCTGGGTTTGTTTTTTCAATAACATTGCCGTAAGCGTCATATTTGTAAAACGTTACATTGCCTTCAGCATCAGTATCAGTTTTCTTGTTATCGTCCGGATAATATGATGTCAGAGTACCATGACTTTTGTCAACAGAATAATTAGGAGCATATTCTGCAATCTTTCTGCTAAGCTTGTCATATTCTGCAATTGTTACCGCAGCGTCTGAACCTGTTCCATAATCTCTGGTAACAGTTACATTATTGAACTTATCGTACTCGTATTCTTTTACATAGCCCTCAGAACTTGTTTCCTTTGAAACATGAAGCTGTGCGTTATATTCATATCGAGTACCGTGTTCGGGTTTTGAAATACCGTTTCCATAAACCCATTTTTCGCTTACAAGGCCTTTGCCGTTTCCTGATTTGTAATAATCGTATTCTGTAATATTCCCCTCAGGATCGGTTGTCTTTTGAATAAGTCCTATCACACCGCTGACATAGCTGTCTGCATAGTATTCGTGACTTGTTATAGCATAGCTGCTTTCGTTTTCAGCAAGATATGTTACCGGATTAAAGTCCTTTGCAGTTACAGTATTGATATCCGATTGAGAAAGTGGATTTAAACTCTGAGCTTCCTTGATTAAACGAACTCCATCTTTGTCATATGCCTTGATTGTTGCATATCCCATTGCATCAATTGCAGCAGTTAGATTGTTTTTACTGTTGTAATTCGCTAAAGTGAAAGTACCGTCAGGGTTTGTGGTTTTAGTTATATTACCGTTATCATCACGGTCGTACTTTGTAACATTACCCATTATGTCAACGCTTTCAACCATTTCGTCATACTTGTTTTCATCGTCGACCATTTTATAGGTGATTTTGTCAACATCGTATGTCTGACCATCTGTTTCAACCTTATTGGTCTTAACAGCATACTTTTCATCGTAATCATAAGTAAAGGTTTTTACAAGGGTATCACCGTCATATTCTTTTGTACCGGTCTGCTTCTTAGCCTTGTCATAAGTATAAACCTGTTTCAGACCGGAAGCATTTACAAGGTAATCGACCTTACCGTCCTCAAAGTAAGTAATCTGATCTGTAACTTCGTCATAGCAGTTTGTGATCTTATTCATATGACCGTTTGAATCATATGAATATGTTTCCTTGCCTCCTGCAACATTTGTTGCCGATATTAATTGAAAATCTGAATTGTACTCGTAAACAACAGCACGGTCAGCAGCAGTATCCTCAATTTTTGTTACACGGGAATGCTCACTGTTTCCGTTGTAATAAATCTTATAGGTTCTGTCCGTTGAATCCATAACAATTCTCTGATTGTTTTCCATTGCTGAAATAGTAAGCTTATTGCCCTCAGCGTCCTCAACCTTATACATCTCACCGTCTGCATTGAAATAATACTTTGACTGAGCAGCATTGGTGACGATATATTCACCGCCGTTCTTTGTCATAGTACTGTGAGCGTTCAGGCATTCATAACCGCCGTTTTCAGCGTCCTTGAATGTAGTATTAGAACCGTCGGGAAGTACTACCTGATAATAACCCTCGGCAGGAATTACAATCTTGCTTACACCGATATTGAAGTCCCAGCCGATACCGAATGAACCTTCCTCATCGCTTGTAGAATTGTATGTTCTGATAAAATCCGACTGAACTCCGGGGGATTCAATACTTAAATCCGTAAAGGTTTTGGTATAATTTCCTGTTGCAATATGTACGCCGTCTCCAATTTCCCAGCCTTTGCGGTAGAGAGTGTAGTCAGGGTCGTCATAAGGTCTCCACCACGGTCTGAACCAATATAATTCTTCAGAATAACCATACGGGAAATCAATACCGCCTTCAAAATTAAAACGTCTTTCTGTATTGTATGAACCGTCCTCATTGTCTATATAGGTTTCGCAGTTATCCCATAAAATAGTCTGCTTGCCGCCCTCATAGTAAAATGTGATAATATGATCACCGGAAGAATATACTGATTTCGGTCCGGAAGCTTCATTTACCTGCCAAACAGGTCCTAAAAAATAAATATGTCCCGCAGTCCATTGTCCTTCCATATCTGCAAGAGTGATATACTGCCAGTTTCCATCAACTTCTAATTCATCCATGGCATTTGTCATAATTATACGGTCATAACAGTTTGCTTGTCCAAAATCAAAATTTTGGTCAATATAAAGGAATCCGCCGTTCATGAGCAGATCCATACCTGCATTGCCGCCCCAGCCGTCAGGTGAAGCAGTACGGAATACAAAGTTATTATGTACCCAAAGACCGCCCCCGTTCAAGTCAAGAGTAGCTCCCTTATTTCCTGACCAAAGCGAAGGATTATCTGTTGTAAAGTACATACAATCCTCAACCTCAAGAATCTGACCATTTATATCAAGGTTAGCGTCGTGGAGGCTAAATGCTCCGGGGTTATAACAGTACCCTGTCAGCTTGATGTTCTTCTTGTAGCTGTTTTCAGAATTAGAACCCGCATACTGACTGCCGTAATTTGCAAACCAATCACAGTCGCTCTGATCTATTGTTCCATTTTCATTCTTATCCATGTATTCATAATAATTTTCGGAACGTCCGCGTTTCTGCGCATCTGTATTTATCTTGTTAATGCCTTCGCTGTAATCATCTGCATTGACATAAATATTGCCAGTCATTTCATGATTGTAAATGTACGCCCATGTATCCGGCTGACGTATGCCGTTGAACTCACTTACAAAATTATTATATTCTTCTTCGGTTATATCATTAGAAATGAAAATTTCATAATCGGTTTCATTGATAACGCCATCTGCATTCATGTCCATATCGCAAATGTACTGCGGCAATTCATATTCAGTATCGCCAAGATTTTCATAAAATGCGCAGAATGCATTCAAATCAGCCTGACTTATGATATTGTCGCCGTCAACATCCATACTTGGATTAAAGTCACTGTCTCCAACATAAGCCCCAAGGCAGCTTTGAACATATGCGGCATCAGCAGAATTTATCTGTTCATCACTCCACTGATTGTCCTGTTCTTCATTCCATGTGGTATCGCCCGGTAACAACATTTCGGGCTCTTCGGAACTGCCGATCCAATAGCTTCCGTATCCCATTCCCTTATAGAAACGAGGTAGATAACCGTCGCATTCAATTTTTACGTTTGTATCCGGTCCCAATCCATATGTAGAAATAGTGAAAAATCCACTTGCGTTAGCTGTTGTCTGATTTGCAAGATCCCATCCGTCAAATATGAGGATTTTTACCTTTGTCAAATCTGAATATGTACCGTACTGTCCTACATATCCGGATATAGCCAATCCACCGGCTTCAGCAACAGAGACATCGCCTGTATCCGAACTGTAAAGTGATATTTCTTCCGGATTTCCGAAATAATCAACTTCACCCAAACCATCTATGGAGTTTTCATATTCCTGCTGAAGCGCATCCGCATTTTCGGAAAGTTGAAGAGATTCTTTGATCTCAGAAATAGTTTCCGCATGGGCGATGCCCTGAGAACTGCCGTCGCCGTAAATCATTACCTGACCTACGAACATCGCAGCAAGAACTCCTGAAAGTATTCTCTGAAACTTCTTAATCATTGATTTCCTCCTTTGAAGCACAAAAATCAAGGGAATGCCCGCATAAATGTTATGACATAACTGTCATTTGATTTTCACGATATCATTCCCTTATTGGTGCTTTTTACTTTTTTAGTCATGTGTTTTTAGAATTTGCAAAGCTTTTTTACTGCTTCAGGTTCCTTCGGCTGATGACAGCCTGCACACGAAACTGCGCCAGCTGCCTTTACTGCAGCAAGTTTACTGCATGCAGCAATTCTTTTAAGAAAAGCGTTTTTAATCTTGTTCATTCTCATTTCCTCCTTCCATAAAATTTGGTATTATAATTAACATTGATATCATAAACAATGTTAATATAATCAAGATAGAAACTTTTACCGCATACTTAAACAAAATACAGCTAACAATTGATAGCAAAACAGAGTAGATAAATCCTATTTTATGATTTCTTCTCTTTTGTGATTCTTCTAACGGTTTGTGTTTATTTTCAACGGGACTGTATATCCAAATGACTGCTAATGATGTCCCAATTAGTATTAAATAAAAAATGAAAGTATATTGTTTACTGTCAACAGATAACTGAGTCATCCCCATTGTTACAAAAGACACGGCTGTAAAAATCAAGTTGCACTTAAAATAGGAATCTGCATGATATCCTCCGGTCAACTGTCTTAAAGTAACAAATATTATATAATACAATATGGAAAGTATCTCCATTCTTAATAAAAAGCCTATTCCAATTGTAATTAAGAATCCTAATATTGTTGAAAATATAATTTCAAATCCATATTGATAAATTGAAAAATCTTCTTCTGTAATCACATTATTCTTGCATAAAAAATGCGATATGCATTTACTTAAAAATGTAATCATTTTGACCACCGCTTTTTTAATCTAAGTAAATCATATCGCAATTTCTTGTCGAATGTCAATAGAATATCCCCTAAATGCAGATTTTCATCCCCCAAATGCAGCTATTCATCTTTTTTCATTATTAAAACATTCACAATGAACATTCCATTTTTTTCATAAATATCTACGCCTCCTTGATGTGCGTCAGCTATATCATTAACCGATTTAAGTCCCCAACCATGTTCTTGTTTATTTGCCTTATATGTTTCAAGTCTTTTATTTTTACTTAACACAGATTTTTCAATTGTATTTTTTACAGTTATTCTATAATACCCTGCCACTTCGTAAATTGAAAGGATTATCTGAGATGAAATATTATTTCTTTGACAAGCTTCTATTGCATTATCCAATAAGTTTGATAACAGGATACTCAGGTCAAATTCTAAATATTCGGGTATAGACACAATTATTCGACATGAAGTTTTTATTCCAAGTTCCTGAGCTCTTCCAAATTTAGAATTTACAACAGCATTAATT
>UMDR01060709.1_pt1 | contig 15189 bp, 20 predicted proteins | sample 1964541 | NCBI WGS metagenome assembly UMDR01 (sample SAMEA4835999, study PRJEB28245) | human gut metagenome | biome: gut microbiome; material: fecal sample | place: Denmark | collected 2008 | reverse complement strand
TGCGGATGGCCAGAGATCAGGAGGAAGCTGCCACCCGGGACTTTATCCTTCGCTGCTTCCAGAAGGCGATGCTGAACGCCGAAAAAGTGAAGACAGAGAAGGGAAAGCGCGGCCAGTTTGAGAAGTTCCAGAGCTCCCTGGAGCCTTATTTCTTCCAGATGTCTGACGAGAACGCCAGGCTGGTCCAGGATCTACACGACGAAGCACTAAAGAAGATCGGAGGTTGATGCCATGCGTGGTGTTATCTATGCGAGATATTCCCCGGGGCCGCGTCAGACGGATCAGTCTATTGAGGGCCAGGTTGCCGACTGCCAGCAGTATGCTGAGGAGCACGGCATTGACATCATAGAGATATATGCAGACCGGCACGTCTCTGGCAAGAGCGTCGTCGGTCGTGACGAGTTCCAGCGGATGCTGCGAGACGCGGAGAAGGGCCGCTTTGACTGCGTCCTGGTGTGGAAGATCGACCGCTTCGGCCGTGACCGTCAGGACATCGCCCTGGGAAAAATGACTTTGAAGCGGGCAGGCGTCAAGCTGATGTATGCCCGGGAGAGTGTTCCGGACGGTCCGGAGGGGATCATCCTGGAGAGCGTGCTGGAGGGTCTGGCCGAGTATTACTCCGCCGACCTGCGTCAGAAGGTCATCAGAGGTATGAGGGAGACCGCAAAAAAGGGGCAGTATTGCGGCCAGCCGCTCCCTATTGGCTATAAAGTAGACGCCGACCGCCATGTGGTCATCGACGAGGAAAAGGCCGCCTTGGTCCGCCAGGCGTTCCAGATGCACATTGCCGGCGCTACGATGAAGGAGCTGATGGAGCACTTTCAGAGCCACGGAGTCGTTGGCCAGCGCGGCCGACCGATCTCTCATAATGTCATATACCGGATGCTGCGGAACAGGAAGTACCTGGGCGAGTTTGATGTCCAGGGTGTCCGGCTGCCGGTGGAGCCGATCATCGACCAGGCGACCTTCCTGGAGGCCGCCCGGCATTTTAAGACGAGCCGCAACAATGCGGCAGGGAGGGCGAAGGTGAACTATTTGCTGAGCTGTAAAATGTTCTGCGGGTACTGCGGCTCGATGATCAGCGCAGAGGCCGGCACCGGGAAGCTGGGGAAAGTGTACCGATATTACAAGTGCGGGGACAAAAAGCGCGGGAAGAAGTGCGAGCTGAAGCCGTTCCCGAAGGACCACCTGGAGGATGCGATCATCCTGGCCACGGTGAACGATATGCTGACCGATGAGATGATCGAGAAGCTGACCGTCCGGATCCTGGAAGTCCAGGAACAGGAAAACGCCGACGATCCCGTGGTGGGATTGCGTCGGCGTCTTGACTCAAATAAAAAGCGCCAGCGGAACTTGCTGGACGCGATAGAAGAAGGCGGGGCCCGTGGCCTGGTCTCTCGTTTGGCTGCCCTGGAGGAAGAGGAGGAGCAGCTGGTGCTGGAGATCCAGCGGGCAGAAATAAAAAGGCCCCGACTCACCCATGAGGTGGTCGAGGCCTGGCTGCGCTCCTTCCGCGTCGGAGACGTCACGGATGACGACTTCCGCGCTCGGTTGGTTGACACGTTCATCGCCCGAGTCGAGCTCCGCAACGATGAGGCGCTGATATTTTACAATATCCGAGAAAAGGGCCCGCACTCACGTGTTCGAGTACGGCCCGAATGGTGGAGCATAACGCTCAATATCCGAACTCGTTAGAGTAGCTGTGTTGTTGCCGGATATATTGAAGGTAAACACAATCCGCTTGCCCCCATCGTCTTCATCGTAGACATACAGGGAGTTCACGAGAGTGTCAATCACCCTACGCTGGTACTCCTTATCCCGAATGTCACCGCTCTTGAACGAAGTGAGCCAATACATTATTCGCTCCTCGTTCAAGAGCGGTTTTTTCATTTCTTCACGGGCTATAAGTCCTTCCACCTCGGACTTCTCTTGCTCAAGCTCTTCAAGCCGCTCCTTGGTCGTGGAGGAGATGATACCCTGCTCAATGGCTGAGACAAGGTTCCTTATCTTCTTCTGAATGTCCTTGAGCTGGTCTCTCAGACCTTCAAGGTAGGTCGTGTCCGCTGACTCCTTCTCAATAATCTCCATAGCTTTTTTCGCTATGAGCTTGATGTTTTCATTGGTCAAGACTCGTTCTACGGTGTAGCGAACTGCTACCTCCTCAATCCAATCCTTTTTCTCAGACTTCTTCCGGCAAGCGTGTTCTCGCTTTGCTTTGGTGCATTTGTAGTAATGGTGGACAACCCCAGTCTTCGAGGTTCCGCTCTCACCGACCATTGGACACCCACAATTACCGCAAAACAGTTTGGCCGTGAGAAGGTAGTCTTCGTGAGCCTTGGTTCTCGCTCTCGCTGTGGCCGTATGTTTGAGCATAGCTTGAACTTTGTCGAACAGAGCCTTATCAATAATGGCTGGCATACCCCCCGGCACAACAATGTCCATGAGCTTGTATGTGCCGATATACTTCTCGTTGCGGAGAATCGTCTTGAGACTGTTCTTGTTGAAGGAGTTGCCCCTTGCGGTCTTGTACCCTTGCTCATTGCAATAGTTGATGATTTGGGTGGCCGATTTCCCGTCAGCGTACATTTGGAAAATCTCTTGGACGATTTTGGCTCCCACGGGGTCTACCGCATACTTCCTGTCCTCTCCCACGGTGTACCCCAAGAGCATATTCGCCCCACCTGTGGCTATGCAGTTTAGAGCGTTCTCCCTTATTCCTCGCTTTATACCACGGGACAGGTTTTCGCTGTAATACTCAGCATACCCCTCAAGGACGGATTCAAGGATAATGCCCTCCGGGGTGTCCGGCATGGGCTGTTTGGCGTAGAAGACCTTGACACCGTTCTTTCGGAGCTTGGCCTTGTAGATTGCCGAGTCATAGCGATTTCGAGCAAAGCGGTCAAGGGTGTACATGATAACCGCTTCAAACTGCTTCTTCTCGCTATCCTTTATGAGACGCTGAAAGCTCGGTCTATTGTCGGTCTTGCCCGATATAGCTCTATCAATGTATTCGTTGATGATGGTGAAACCATTCTTGAGAGCGTACTCATGGCACTCACGGAGCTGTCCTTCAATGGACTCCTCCCTCTGAGCATGGCTGGAATATCTTGCATAGATTACCGCTTTCGTAGTCTCACCTCCAATACCCTTTTGCGTCTGAGTAGGTCAATCGGAATAACCTTCTCAGCCGACAGCACTTGCATTATCCCCCTCTAATTCTTTACGGTTCTCGAACTCGTAGACCATGCTCATAAACTCATGCTTGGCTCTCCGGGAGAGGGAACGATAGATACGGAGAATGTCTTCCTCGTCCTCATTATCGGCCTTGACCGTCTTCGGAAGAAGGTCTTCTTCGTCAGCGAAAAAGTCCATAACAGAACAATGAAGGTACTTTGCCAATTCGAGCAAGGTATCTTCTTTTGGTATCTGCCCGTTATTGATGGCCGTTGCTTTGGAAGTGGAGTAGCCGAGTTCCTTGAGCATGGGTGTCAACTTTGTTCCTCGTTCTCTACAAATCCTGTTCAAATTCTCTTTGAAAGTCACAGCGAATCACCTCTCAGAAAAAAATTTGCAAATCACGAATTTTTCTCTTGACAATTCGCATAAGAAGAATTACAATAAGACCATGAAGTTCGTGATTTGCGAATGGCAATAAGAATCCCACCCTCTCAAAAGTGGCTTTTTGACAGGGAGTTGTTATTCATTAGTCCAATAACAATAATAACAACAATTCGCCTATTTGTCAAGGCAATTCTGAATTTCAAAACTAACGGAAGGAGGAAAATTCGCATGAGTCAGATTCTTGAGCGTATGGAAAAGCTCGGACTCAAACAGGTGGACATGATTCTTGAACTTCGTAAGCGAGGTATCGTAGTTCAACCCCCGGAAATGTCCAGTATTTTGAGGGGAATCAACACCTACCCCAAGGCGAAGAAGGTACTCATTGAGTGCGACAAGGTATGCACCGAGATTGAGTCCCATTCTGACTGAGGGGCAGATTACAGACCTCGCAAGACCATTGATGGGGATTTTGGAGAAGTTCTACCAAGACCCTAAGAACGAGGAGGAATTTCAAAAATGGCTGAAAACACAACACGCAGAGTCAGCAGACGCAAGGTCATGAGAGCAGAAGCTCGTATTGTTCTCCTCATGCTGGTGCTTATCGGTGGTGTAGTGGGGTTCTTCATCGGGAAGTCACAGGCCGAGACCATTACGGAGACCGTGACACTCACCGAGACGGTGGAGGTTCCGACCTATGACGCTGACAAGCTCCCGGAGACTTCGGAGGTGTTCTACTTCGATGTACCGCTCTCTCATAGTCTTCAACGCTTCATGTATGAGGTGTGTGCCGACAACGGTGTACCTATCACCTTAGTGCTGGCTATGGTCGAGCATGAGAGTCAGTTCAATCCCGAAGCTATCAGTAAGACCGATGATTACGGTCTCATGCAGATAAACCAAGTAAATCACAGCTTCTTGAAATCGGAATACCGATGTGCGAATATGCTTGACCCCTACCAAAACATCTTCTGTGGGGTACAGATTCTCGGTAGCTACCTAAAGAAATACGAGGGTAACTACGCCAAGGCTCTGATGGCCTACAACATGGGTGATTACGGAGCAAAGAAAGCGTGGGAGCAGGGAATCTTCTCTACTGGCTATACGGACATTATCTTGGAGCTGTGGAGGAACTACGAGGAGGTAGCCGCAAATGCCAAGAGTAATATCGCTCAATGATGGCAAGGTGGAAACCCTGTTCAATCCCCAAGATTTCGAGTACCTGTTGGAGCGGTACATGGGCTACGAATCCGTTCAATACTTCCGAGAGCTGATTGCTGAAAAAGACACGGCTTTGGAGGAACTGAGGGAGGAATACGAAGGTAAGCTCGACACTCTCAGAGACAAATACAGGGAACTCGAAGACGAGCTGGAAGAACGGGAGACCAAGCCATGAGCAATAAGAAACTCGGCAATGACTTCGAGACTCAGCTATGTGAGCTTCTGTTTGAGAAGGGCTATTGGGCGCACAATCTCGCTCAGAACGCAAGCGGACAACCCGCCGATGTGCTTGCGGTAAAGGACGGACGAAGCTATCTGATTGATTGCAAGGTCTGTTCCAACGGCAAGTTCCCATTCTCCCGAATGGAGGAGAACCAAGACCTCTCAATGAGCTTATGGGAGGAGTGTGGAAACGGCGAGGGCTGGTTCGCTCTCAAACTGGACGAGGAAATCTACATGGTTCCTCACTCAGTCATTGTCTACTACAAGGAAGCTCAAGGGAGCTTCAACGCCAAGGAGATACGCTCAGTGGGACTCCCGGTTGGGAGGTGGCTGGAACGATGAATGTCATAGTCTCCAACACTCTCACCATCACGGACTACCCCGAAGAAGTCCTCCAATGGTGCAGAAAAAACCTCATTATCCCGAACCCGGAATACGCCAAGAAAGCTCGTATGCACCTGTGGCTTGGAAACACCCCGGCAAAGCTCAGTCTGTTTGAGCAGAGAGGAAAAGAGCTTGTGCTTCCCTTCGGAACTCTACGGAGATTCCCGGAGTTCGCACCGAAGGACACAGAATACGCCCCTCGCTTCGCAGAAGCTCCGCTGGTGGCATACGGAGGGAAAGAGGTTCCGTTATACCCCTACCAAGAGGAAGCCGTAGAGAGCGTCTACAAGGCCAAATACGGCATCCTCCAAAGCCCCGCAGGAAGCGGCAAGACGCAAATGGGTATTGCTCTTGTAAAAAAGTTCGGCAGACGGGCATTATGGCTCACTCACACATTGGACTTGCTCAATCAGAGTAAGAGTCGAGCAGAAATGTACCTCGACAATAGCCTTATCGGAACGATTACCGAGGGTAAGGTCAACATTGGGGAGGGTATCACATTTGCCACCATTCAGACCATGTGCAAGCTCGATATGAGCCGATATAAAGACCTGTGGGACATTGTGATTGTGGACGAGTGCCACCGTTGCACGGGAACACCGACCGCAATGACACAGTTCTATAAAGTTCTTAACGCTCTTTCTGCACGACACAAGATAGGTCTTTCCGCTACCGTACATCGGTCTGACGGCATGATTGCCGCCACCTACGCTCTACTCGGAGAAATCATATACACCGTGCCGGAGGAAGCCGTAGGGGACAAAATCATGAAAGTCGGCATTTGCCCTGTCGGTACAGGGGTTGGAATGAGCCGTGAGTGCATGAACACGGACGGCACATTGAATTATCAAAAGCTCATTAGTTACCTGTGTGACAACCGAGACCGCCTACACTTCGTAGCGTCATGGATTGTCTCGGAGAGCGAACATTCCTGTCTTATCCTCTCCGACAGGTTGGAACACCTTGAAAACCTCATGAATTGTCTCCCCGCCAAAATGAGAGCGGACGCAGTTATGGTGAGTGGCAAAATGACCTCCAAAAAGGGCAAAGCCGAACGGGAACAAGCCATTAAGGATATGCGGACAGGACGCAAAAAGTACCTATTTGCCACCTATTCTCTCTGCAAAGAGGGGTTGGATATACCAAGGCTCGACAGGCTCTTTATGACTACCCCCGTTAAGGATTATGCCGTAGTGGTACAGTCCATCGGGCGTATTGCAAGAACCTTTGAGGGCAAGGACGAACCCATTGTGTATGACTTCGTGGATAACATTGGTTATCTCATGAGGGCGTACAAGCAGAGGTGTAGGCACTATAAAAAGGCAGGAGCTTATTTCATCGAGAAAGGAGAGGATTAAATTGATTGATATTCGCAACGAAAGCTGTCTTGATACCATGCAAAAGCTATCGCCGAAGTCGATTGATGTGGTATTGACCTCTCCGTTCTACAACACAAACAAAAAAGCTGGTAAGGCGAGAACCCTTGAAAATACGAGCGTAGCTGACGGGCAATATGACTATGTACGGTATGACACCCATGTAGACAATATGACCGATAAGGAATACTGCGATTTCACAGTAGAGCTTTTCAAGGGATTTGACCGAGTGCTGTCCAGTAACGGGAGTGTCCTCTACAACATTTGCTATGGTGCTGAAAATACGGCAGGAATGTTTCAAGCTGTAACCGCTGTGGTAACGCAGACCGACTTCACGATAGCCGATGTGATTGTGTGGAAGAAGTCAAATGCTCTCCCTAATTCCTGTTCCCCGAATAGGCTCACACGGATATGGGAGTTCGTATTCGTCTTTTGCCGCAAGGGTGAACTCAAGACATTTCGTTGCAACAAGCGAGTAACAAGTCTCCGCAAAACGGGACAAAAAGCCTATGAGAACATATCCAATTTCATCGAAGCCAAGAACAACGATGAAACCTGTCCTTTCAACAAGGCTACATTCTCCACCGACCTCTGCAAGAAGCTCCTCGCCCTTTATGCGGTTGGTGACACCGTTACGGTGTACGACCCGTTCATGGGGAGCGGCACTACGGCGGTTGCCTGTCAAGAGCTTGGGTATGACTGCTACGGGAGTGAGATTTCCGAAAATCAAGTCAAATGGGCTACGGAAAGACTTGCTCGAAACGGAAAGTCACGGTCGAAGTGGCTTGACGAGCTTTTGGGAGGTGACGAGGAATGAGACTGATTATCTACGATGTTGAGGTTTTCGCCTTTGATTGGATTGTGGTTTTCAAAGATGTCGAGAGCGGGGTACATACGGTTATCCACAACGACAGCGAAGCCCTCCGAGAGTGTATTTTCGAGGACGGTATCTATGTCGGGTTTAACTCCAAGCATTACGACCAATTCATCATCAAAGCCGCTGTGTGTGACTTCTCTCCGCAGGAGATAAAAACACTCAACGATTTCCTTATCGGCGGCGGTAGAGGTTGGGAGTACGCCCCGTTGAAAGAGTTCTATTTTCGCTTCAACAATGTGGACATTCGAGACGATGTTCAGTTGGGTCTATCCCTCAAGGCTATTGAGGGTCACATGGGTATGGATATTCAAGAGACGGAGGTATCGTTCGACCTTGACCGCCCTCTCACCGAGGACGAGCTACGGCAGACGGTGTACTACTGTACTCACGATGTAGACGCTACCCATGAATTGATGAAGCTCCGAGCGGATTACCTCAAGACCAAAAAGAACCTAGGCAAACGAGCGGGGATTGATGAAGCAAAGTCACTCGCCGCTACCAACGCTAAGTTGACCGCCATGATGTTACGGGCAGAGCGTAAAGAGTGGAACGATGGACGAGAGTATGTCTACCCCGAAAACCTTGATACCGCCGTTATCCCAAAGCCTATCTTGGATTTCTTTGAGACAATCCACGATATGTCAATCCCCGATGATGTCCTGTTCAAGACCTCGTTTGAGATTGAAATTGGCGGTATGCCTTGCAAATACGCATGGGGCGGTGTCCACGGCAGTTTGACGGGATATTACGAAGAAGCGACAGAGGACAGGGTTATTCAAAACCGTGATGTTTCGAGCCTGTACCCCTCTCTGATTGAGATATACAACTACCTCTCGCGTAATGTCCCCGACCCCGAACTGTTTTACGCTATCAAGCGTGACCGTATACAGGCGAAGCACAACGGCGATAAGCAGACAGCAAAGGACTTGAAGCTACCGCTTAACACGGTATCGGGCGCACAGGAAAACCGTTATAACGACCTGTATGACCCGCTCCCGACCCGTTCCCTGCGTATATCGGGACAGCTTTTCCTTACCGTCCTTACTATGCGTCTGCTGAACGCCTGTAAGACCATCAAGCTACTCAACCTCAACACAGACGGCTTGATGTACTCCATCGACAAATCCGAGCTTGCCCTTGTGGACGAAATTGCTCATGCGTGGGAAGCCGAAACCAAGTTCGAGCTTGAGGTCGATGATGTTCAGAAAGTTTGGATTAAAGATGTCAACAACCTCTTGATGATTAAGACCGATGGTGAGGTCAAGACCGTTGGCGGGTATCTGAACTATGGTGTGTCCGTAAAGGGCGCATGGGCGATAAACAATAACATGGTTATCGTCAAAAAAGCTCTTATTGAGTATTTCGTCCACGGTACACCCGTTGAGGACACAATCAATGGCAGTACGAATATTTTTGACTTCCAGTTGATAGCCAAGGCCGGGGCGAAATACCGTGAAGCCTATCATATTGTCGATGGTGAGCAAGTACCCGTACAGAAAGTGAACCGTGTGTATGCTACGGCTGACGAACGATATGGGAAGCTGTTCAAGGTGAAAGCGGAAACAGACGCAACCGCAAAAATCGAAATGCTACCCGAACATTGCATTATCGACAACGACAATCATCTATCCATTGACGATGTAGACCGAACATTCTACATCGAGATGGCAAAAAAGCGAATTAACGATTTTATGGGTATCAAACCCGAAAAGAAACCAAGAGGAGGTAAACGAAAAATGGCTACCACCACTACCAAAAAAGCAGAAAATTCCACCCCTATGAATGTTTATCAGAGGTTACTCACGGCGAGGGCAAAGTTCCTCGAACACGGAGTATCGAAGTCGGGCAAGCACATGGAACTGCGGTACAAGTATTTTGAGCTTGACGATATTGTTCCTATCGCAATCGGTATCTTCACCGAGGTAGGTCTTATACCGCTCGTGTCCTTTACCGAGGAACAGGCTGTCATGACGATGGTGAACACCGACAACCCGGAGGAGACGATTCAGTTCTCCACCCCCATGCGCTACCCCTCGGAAAACAAGATGGTGAACCCGGTACAGGCTCTCGGCTCTGCTCAGACCTATCTTCGCCGCTATCTGTACATAGTGGCTCTCGACATTTGTGAGCCGGACACCATTGAGCCGACCACCGAGAAGGACACCCCCACCCCTGCTCCCAAAGCTCCCCCGGCCACTCCCGCTCAGAGAGAGGAAGTCAAGAAGGAGCTGACCGCCCCGGAGGACAATGCTACGGCCTTGCAGATTAAGGGTCTCAAGAGCGTCCTCAAGAAGCTAAAGGAAGCGCACCCGGAGAAGGAGGAAATGATTGCTCAGATTGCCGTGCAGACGGAAGGGTTCACGGTCATTTCCAAGTCCGATTGCGAGACGCTGATTGAGCGTATCACCGCCATGTTGGAGGAAGGAGAAGCTGAGTAATGGAATGGCTCGACAGTAAACAGGTCAAGATTGACCCGCCTAAAAAGACCAAGAAGGTCACGGGTACGAGGTTCGCCACTATCCTCGGTCTGAATCCTTGGAGTACCGTGTTCGAGATGTGGTGCGCTATCACCAAGACCTACGAGGTTCCCTTCGAGGACACTATCTACACTCTCGCTGGTAAGGCCATTGAGCCGAAACAGGCTGAGTACATGAAGAAGTCCTACGGCATGAACATCATTACCCCGACAGACCGCTACGGGAAGAACTACTTCAACAAGACTTGGGGTGACTTCTTCCCGGAGAACAAACATTTCGGCGGTATGTGGGACTACCTCGGTGTTGACGATGATACCGGGGAAGTGGACACGGTTCTCGAAATGAAGACCACCAAGCGTTCTGAGGATTGGGCTGACGGTGTTCCCGAATACTACGCCCTGCAAGCCGCTCTCTATGCCTATCTGCTCGGTGTGGACAATGTAATCATGGTCGCTTCCTTCCTTGCGGACAAGGACTATGAACACCCGGAGAACTACAAGCCGAGCGTGAAGAACACCATTACGGTGGAGTTCAAGGTCTCTGAGCGTTATCCCGACTTCTCTGAGAAGGTGGCGGCTGTGGAGAAGTGGTGGCACGACCATGTAGACACGGGTATCTCCCCGGTCTATGACGAGAAGAAGGACGCTGAAATTCTCGCCGCTCTCCGCACCAACACCCTGTCCCCGGACACCGACATTGACGCTCTCGTGAAAGAAGCCGAGGGGCTGAAAGCCGAGGTGGACAAGGCAACGGCGGCTATCGCCAAGCAGGAGAAACGGCTCAAGAAAATCAATGAACTTCTCAAGGAACACGCTATGAAGCAGTTCCGACCCGGTGATAAAAAGGTCGAGGTCAAGGGTTCGTCCTATGTATGGACGCTATCGAAGACCGAGAAGGAGAAGACCACCGTGAATGAGGAAGCTCTCAAGGCTGACGGTCTCTACGAGAAGTACACGACCACAGCACCCGACATTAGCTACCGTCTGACGGTAAGCACCATCAAGGAGGAACAGTAAAATGGCAAAGACAAAGACCGAGCTGGAACAGGAAATCAAAGCCCTTCGAGACCAGCTCTCTACCGCAAAGGGCGAGATGGAAGCCGCTTCCCGTGTGGAAGCAAAGGATAAGGCGGCTGTGGAGCTGTTTGAGCAGTACGAGTCCTTCATCAAGGCCGGGTTCTCTGAGGAACAGGCATGGGAACTGACCCGTATTCTTGTGGACAACGGCACCACACCCAAGAAAACTTCGCTGTTTTAAGGAGGAAGAAAAAACTATGGCACGAATCCCCATGACGAGTGGTTTCACTCTGATTCCCGAAGGAACCTATGTGTTCCGAATCTATGACGCTACCTATGACGAGGAGTTTGGCAAGATTGAGGTCAAGCTCGTCACGGCGCAGGGCATGACTCACACGGAGCGGTTTTCCATCAAGAACCAAGACGATACCTTCAACGAGGGAGCTATGAACGCTTTCTCCTACTTCGCCAAGACCGCTATGAACGACTTCACCTTGGAGGACATTGACCCGGAGGAGCTTATCGACCACTTCATTTGTGCGGAGGTCGAACACACGAAGCTCCCCTCCAATAAAGACCCCAATAAGATGGTGACTTTCGCCAACCTTGGGGACAAGTCCCCCGCCGAATACTTTGACGAGGAGCCTGTGGCTCATGCGCTGACGCTCGGCAAAGAGACCAAGGGTACTCCCGCCCCCGCCACCAAGAAAGCCCCTCAGAAAGCCGCTGAGAAGCCCACAGAAGCTCCCAAGGCTACCAAGGGACTTGACCTTGACGCTCTGCTCGGAAACTAAGGAGCGGGGAGCTTGTCTCCCCCTCCTCCACAGGAGGTAGCTATGAGCGATATGGTAAATCACCCGCCGCATTATGAATCCGGGAAATTCGAGTGCATTGAGGTCATGGAAGAAGCAATCGGTAGAGAGAATGTCAAGGGCTTTTGTATCTGCAACGCTTTCAAGTACCTCTACCGCTGTATGAGCAAACACTCCTCCCCCGGAGGAAGATGTGAAAAAGGCTGTGTGGTATCTCAATAAATTCTTGGAATTGGAGGGTAAGCATGACACCGAATGAGTATCAGAAGGAAGCTCTCAGAACGGCCAACGGTCTTAGTGAGCGTGACCTTCTCGCCAACGGGGTTATGGGCTTGTGCGGCGAATCCGGCGAGTGCATTGACCTCGTAAAGAAGCACCTGTTTCAAGGTCATGAGCTGGACAAGGCTCACATGGCAAAGGAACTCGGAGATGTGGCTTGGTATCTCGCCATTTCCGCCCACGCTATCGGATATGACCTTGAGACGGTCTTTCAGATGAATGTGGACAAGCTCAGACAGCGTTATCCCAACGGCTTTGAAGCCGAGCGGAGTCTCCATCGGAAGGAGGGTGACTTATGAACGAAAACGATAGAATCCACCTGTTCTGTAACACAAGAGCCGCCACCGAGATTTCCACGGACGCTCTGAATTGGCTCATTGACAATGGGTTCTTCAAAGCTCCCGCTTCCACCAAGTATCACGGCAACTATGAAGGAGGTCTGTTCGACCATTCCTTCGAGGTCATGAACGCTTTGGTGGAGCTGACTGAGAAGAATGGTCTGACATGGCAGAGGGAGAGAAGCCCCTACATCGTGGGTATCTTCCATGACCTCTGTAAAATCGACCAATACAAGCACCCCTTCGTGGTGAAAGACCTTCTCGGTACAAAGGTCGAGGACACCCATGCTTGGGAGTATCGGTCTGACACTCTCCTCAAAGGTCACGGCGATAAATCGGTCATGCTCCTGTCTCAGCTTTTGAGACTGACAGAGGAGGAAGTTCTCTGTATTCGCTACCACATGGGAGCCTTTGTGGAGCGTGAGGAGTGGAACGATTACACCCGTGCGATTCACAGATACCCGAATGTGCTGTGGACGCACCAAGCGGACATGATTGCGTCCCATGTGAAGGGTGTGTAGAGATGGCCGTGTTCAAGAAAGCTGGTGGCCGTATTTTCGGAGTCCAGTTCAATGCCAAAGAGCAGAAAGCCATTGACGAAGAAATTCTCCGGCAATGCGCTGAGTATGACCTCAAGAACGCTGACGAGATAGACGCTCTCGTGCTGTGGCTACTGCATGAGAAGTTCGGTTTCGGTAAGAAGCGGCTGAGAGCTTTCTACGACTACTTCTTCACCGAAATCAAAGCCCTCGTCAATCGGTACGAGATGGACGCAGACGATAGCGTTTGGCTCTGCACCCGGAAGCTCAAGGACTATGGAATCGACATTTCCGAATGGAATAAGGAGGAAAAATCATGAACTATAAGCTGAAAAATGTGAACGGCAAAGTCAACTTCCTGCTCAAGACGGGCAAGGACTTTGTGAAGAATCAGATGGCCGTTGCTTCGGCACAGCACATCATCGACAACGGCACTCTCAAGGAGTCCGACAGACCCGGCTACCCTATCAATGTGGACGATAAGTGGTACTTCGAGGGTGAGCCTGTCGGTGGCGAGAGGAAGCCGGGAAAGCGGGGTTCTCGCCATGAGAATGAAGTATAAGGAGATTCAGTTTCGAGACAAAAGCCTTGTCCTCATTGACCTTGTGAACAAGGTCGTGAACGAGTATAGCAAGCAGGGCTACGAGCTGACTCTCCGACAGGTCTACTATCAGTTGGTGGCTCGTGGCTATATCCCCAACAACGAGCGTTCCTACAAGAACATCGGCAACCTTATCAACGATGGGCGGCTGGCTGGTCTGATTGACTGGAACTCCATCACAGACCGCACCCGTAACCTTCGTCACCGCTCTCATTGGGACAATCCCTCCGAGGTCATTGACTCGGCTCGGTACTCCTACCTCCTCGACAAGTGGGAAGGGCAACCCAACTATGTGGAGGTATGGGTAGAGAAGGACGCATTGGTGGACATTGTGGGACAGGCTTGCTATCCCATCGACACCCCGTACTTCTCGTGCCGTGGGTACACCTCCCAATCTGAGATGTGGGCGGCGGCACAGCGGTTTATCCGGCAGAGGAACCGGGAGGGACGCTACATTATCCATCTCGGAGACCATGACCCCTCCGGCATTGACATGACCCGTGATATTCAAGAACGGTTGTATATGTTCGGTGCTGATGTGGAGGTCAAGCGTGTGGCTCTGACGATGGAACAGGTGGACACCTACTCCCCGCCGCCCAACCCGGCCAAGCTCACCGATAGTAGGTGCTGGAAGTATATGGACGAGTTCGGAGACGAATCTTGGGAGCTGGACGCTCTTGAGCCGCAAGTCTTGAACTCCCTTATCACCAACGAGGTCACAGCTCTGCGTGACGATGAACTCTATCGCCAAGTGTGCGCTCGTGAAAAACGGGGCAAGGACGAGTTGCAGATGATTTGTGACAACTACACCGAGGTCATTGAATTTTTGAGTGAAGGAGCATAAACGACAATGGCAAGAACTTTCTATTCTGAGTATGTCCAGCATTGCATGAGATTCTACGCTCGACATACAAACAAGCCCAACTATTTCCGCTCGGACTCCGACAAGAAGAACTGGCTGGCCTGTGAGAACGCTCTCAAGGACTTCTCCGAGGAGGACAAGGAGATGTTGCTCACGGTCTATCGGGAGGGTGATACCGTTCCCGATAATGTATACCAGCTCTCCAAGCAGAAGGGTATCAAGCAGGACACTGTATGGAAGCTCATTGGTGAGCTGGAACGCAAGGTTGCAAAGAGGAGAGGGCTTATCTGATGAACCATTATGAGAACATACCCGATGAACTTCAAGAGCTAAATCAATGGGTCTGTACTCGTGATGGTAGCAAAATCCCGATGAAAGCCTTTGAGAACGAAGCCGCTTCATCGACCAACCCTGCTACATGGGCGAACTTCTCCACGGCTCTCGAAGCTGTGGAGGAGGGAGTCTATGACTACTGTGGATTTGTGTTCAACGACAACGGATTTGTCGGGATAGACATTGATGTTGGCTACGATGAAGATGGTCTCATGAGTCCTCTTGCGGCTGACATTATCGGCAAGTGCGAGAGCTACACGGAGAAGTCCAAGAGCGGCAGGGGCTTTCACATCA
>UMDR01023815.1_pt1 | contig 15298 bp, 16 predicted proteins | sample 1964541 | NCBI WGS metagenome assembly UMDR01 (sample SAMEA4835999, study PRJEB28245) | human gut metagenome | biome: gut microbiome; material: fecal sample | place: Denmark | collected 2008 | reverse complement strand
TTAGGGCTAGCCGCCGCGCTAGCGGCTTGGTACAATGAAAGAAAAAAGGACGGTGGCGTTTATGAGAGAAAAGATCAACCATCTATATGTGGATAGCCAAGAAACCTGTTATTACATAGCCTTGTGGAGCTGAAAAATCAGCTCATACAACAGGGCAGATTACGAAGCCGCTTATTCTTAATTGATTGTTAAGAGTAAGCGGCTTTTTTGCGGTGCGCCTAGCGGCGCACGTTTCCAACAGGTGCAAGTCATAAACACTGTGGGGGAAAGAAAAACTGCGCAGATACCGCAGAAATCTTCCGCATCTGTGAGAAGAGGCAGCGGGAGAAGCAGGTTATTTCTGATAGTATTCGATAAACAGCTTTATAAATTTTTCGACTGTCTGAGAAATATAACAATGCCTGTTTGTCACGATGCTCATTTCACGGATTGCTTCGGGGTGGTCTATCCGATAAAATAACACCTGTGAAGAGGGCTTGTTAATAATGCGGTTGCTGATAAAGGTTGCACCGATCCCGGCTTCTGCCAGTGCATATAAAGTAGCCATCTGGGATGCTTCCATCCGAATGTCCGGTGAAATACCTGCCGCTTCAAAAAATTGGTCGGCTCTGTGGCGCAGATCATAGCTGGATTTCAGCAGTACAAACGGAGTGTCAGCAAATGACCGCATATCTATGGCCGGAGAAGAAAGGTTGGCGGAATCAAGAAGCTCTTTGCTGGTCATTGCGTAGGAAGCCAGGCCTTGATTTACCGGAAAGGAGATGGGCACAGCTAAAACAAGTTCATCCTGAAAAACAAATTTATTTTTGAAATTGGGTTCTTTTGCCGGACGACTGGCAAAGGTAAGGTCTATTTCTTTTTTGAGCAGCATCTCTTTGAGCTCATAAGCGCCGGATTCGAGAACATCCAGCTGGACACCGGGGTATCGTTTTTGATACTCCAATAAAACCGGAGGCAGAATATATGAAAAAATATAGCTTGAAGCACCTATCTTGATACTGCCGGTAGTGAGGTCGGATAAATCCTGAATTCTCGTCTGCAATTCTTTTTCAATCTGTAGGATTTCCTTAATTTTTTCAATATATATTTCGCCGGCGGCAGTGAGCCGCAGCGGCTTTTGATTGCGGTCAAAAATCGGCATTCCGATGCGTGCTTCCGCTTTCTGGACAGATATGCTCAGAGCGGGCTGGGTAATGTAAAGGGCTTCGGCCGCTTTTGCAAAACTTCCTTTTTTATAAATAGTATAGATGTATTTCATTTCCGCTTCCATAACGCACTCCTATAAATTCAATTAATGTTAAATAAATTATATATAATTGTATTTATACTTTCAACAGTTTATTATGGAAATACAAGATAAAACTATAATTAATAAACAGGAGGTTGTGTATGGAAAAACCAGTAATGCGGAAATTTCCACAAAAAATGGCTGACATTCCAATTGATTTTGCGCATCCGAACCAAACTCTGATGCAGGGCTGTTTTGAGGAAACCGCAGCAGTAAATGGTGAGAGCAGGAGCTTTCTGACGTATATTCCGGAAAAGCTGGAATATTGCCAGCCATGTCTGATCGTAGCTCCGCCAGCAGGTGTGGATCTGGCAGAATATATGGAAGAATCCGGACTGAAAAAGCTGGCGGATGATAAAAGGCTGTTTCTCTTTTTACTGAAGGCGGATCCTTCCGGCTGGAAGGATGACGGAAGTGATGCGGATTACATGAACGCTGTGTATACGGAGGTGCAGTCCAGAAATTATTATGTGACGATGCAGGATAATATTTATGCCTGCGGAATCGGGGACGGGGCTGCGATCGCACATCAGGCGGTGCAGAAAATGGCGAGCGAGTGGAGCGGTCTGTTCAGCTTTGGAACAATCGGAGTGAATTTAAGGGAATCCAGTGAGTGTACGGCGGAAAATGCAGAACAGAATGGTACGGAACTTCGCATTGAGGCCGCAAAATGCCAGGTGCCTGTCTGGATGACGTTTGCCGATCTGGAGGATGGTTTTAATCTGCAAGCGGTTGATTACTGGAAGGAGCAGAATCATGTGACGGATGATCCGCTGAAAGGGCAGGGGGCGGATCTGATCTGGATGCCGTCGCCGGTAAAGAGGTTCAGTGAGGTGAATGAGGAGCAGATCGCCCAGGTCAGAGTTACGCTGGATGCGGGAGAAGTAACCCTCGGGCGTCTGGAAAAAGTGTGGAATTACATAGGGATGGCGAGAAGGCACCGGAGTTTTACAAGAAAGAACCTCAGATATTACAGGGAGCCGCTTGCCTGCGGAGCCGTATTACAGGAGCGGGTATTTGAGGGAATGAACCGTCTCTGGTATGAGTATGTGCCTGAGAGCTGTACTGCAGATCAGAAATGGCCGCTTGTTGTTGTGATGCATGGAAGAGGCGGAACGGCGGAAAGCTTTTTTGATATTAGTGCGATGTCTGTAGTGGCGGAGGCAAGGCGCTTTCTTGTGGTATTTCCGCAGGCAGGGATTCATCAGCAAAAGCCGGACGGATTAAAAAACGTACTTTACTGGAATGGAAGTTATGAAGGCAGGCCGGTGAACGATGTGGCATTTATCCGGTCTCTGGTAGAAGAGGTGGCAAAAAGACTGCCGGTTGACCGGAAACGGATCTATGCCTGCGGTCAGAGCAGCGGCGGAATTATGACGGATGTACTTTGCGGCAGCGCGGGCGATTTATTTGCGGCATGCGGAAGCTGGTCCGGAATGTATCATCCCAGAAAGGTCCACGGCACATATGAAAAAACAGAGGACGTGGTTCCCACCCTGTTTATCTGTGGGAATAAGGATCGTTTTTGCACGGCAGAAACAGAGGACGAAGAATTTCCGTTTTCATTAATACCGGAATTGCGGAAAGACATCGTTGAAAAAATAGAACGGTATCATTTGGATAAAAACCATGTCCAGACCTGGACGACGTGGCCTATCACATGGTACAGCTACCCGAACAGCCAGGGAATACCGCTTTTAACGGTAGGTATTGTCAGTGATATGGCACATGCGAACTATCCGGAAGAGAGTTGGATTACATACGATCAATTTTTTTCACAGTTTGCAAAGGATGAGGATGGAAATTTATGTTACCGCGGTGAGAAAGTTTTAATATAGCGCATTCGCTTAAATGGGGGAAAAAACATGAGTAAAGAGAAAAAGAACAAAAAATTTGCAGTACCGCACCAGTTGATTATTATTCTGATAATTGCCTTTCTGGCTATGATCGCAACTTATCTGATCCCGGCGGGACAGTATGAGAGCATAGAAGTGAATGGAAGAACGGCGATCGATGCCAATTCATTTTCGTATATCGAGCAGACGCCGGTATCGCCCTGGAATGCTCTTCTGGCTCTGCCGCAGGGCTTTTCAAAGCAGGTTAGCATTATTGTAATGGTTCTTATGATCGCTGCGTCAATGGAAGTGATTAATGCGACGCAGGTATTTGATGCAACAATTGGAAAGCTGGCTGCAAAATATAAAAATAACCTGTATCTGATCATACCGATTTTGCTGGGATGTTTTTCTATCCTCGGTGCCATGGGGATCAATACGCCGATCATCGCGTTTGTTCCGCTTGCGCTGCTTCTGGGATATAATCTGGGCGGTGACGCCATGATCGGTGTGTCGCTTGCGCTGCTGGGAATGACCTGCGGTCTGGCGGGAGGCGCTTTTTGTTCCTCATCCACTGCAGTGGCGCAGGGGCTGGTTGGTCTGCCGCAATTTTCCGGATGGCAGCTTCGAGTGGCAGCTACAGTCGTATTTTGGGCATTTACATCTGTTTTCCTGATCCGGTATACCAGAAAGGTGCAGGCGGATCCGAAAGCAAGCATTCTTTATGGAGTATCCGGAATTAAGCAGCAGGTTGAAGAAAAGGAAACGGCAGAGCTGACAATCCGCAAGGTCTGTACTCTGGCAGCGTTTTTGATCGGGTTTGTCATAGTAGTTTATGGTGCCACGCATGGATGGAGCACGTCCGATCAGATACCGGTCGTGTTTATGCTGACGGCGACCGCCTGTGGATTGATCTCCGGCATGTCTCCGAATGATATGGCAAAGCACTTTATAAATGGAGCAAAATCCGTAATCGGTGTTTGCGTTATCATAGGATTTGCAACAGGTATTAATATTATTTTGACTGATGGGAATATCCTGCATACGATCGTACATGCACTGAGCAGCCTGTTTGTCAATAGCTCCAGCTTTGTATCTGCGATTGGAATGTATATCTGTAACCTGCTGATTAATTTTGTTATCTGTTCCTCTTCGGGACAGGCGACAACGGTAATCCCGATTTTTTCCGGTATGGGGGATGTCCTTCAGGTTTCCCAGCAGTCTATCGTACAGACGTTCAATTTTGGAGATGCCATTACAAATGTTATTACACCGCTGTCGGGAACTTTGATGGCAAGCATCGGGTTTGCCGGGATTTCTCTGGATCGCTGGATTAAATTTGTGTGGAAATGGATTTTGATGAGCGTGCTGGCAGGAGGCATTTTTGTCATAATTGGCGTGGCGATCGGATACGGACCTTTTTAAGGACGGACCGACGCGGAAAATCAGCAGAAAATATTCAGAGAGAGGAAGAAAAAAATATGGATTATGCAAAAGAATCCTTGAAAATGCATTATGATTTGAGAGGGAAAATTGAGATTACCGCCAGAGTGGCAGTAGATACGAAAGAGGCACTCAGTCTGGCTTATACTCCGGGTGTGGCGGAGCCCTGCCTGCAGATTCAGAAGGACATCAGCAAGAGCTTTGAGCTGACCAGAAGGTGGAATACGGTTGCGGTGGTGACCGACGGTACGGCTGTCCTGGGCCTGGGCGATATCGGACCGGAGGCTGGAATGCCGGTGATGGAAGGGAAATGTGTTTTATTTAAGGCATTTGGAGATGTGGATGCGATTCCCCTCTGTGTGCGCAGTAAAAACGTGGATCAGATTGTGGAAACTGTGCGGCTTTTGGCGGGAAGTTTTGGCGGCGTAAATCTGGAAGATATCTCTGCACCCCGCTGCTTTGAGATTGAACGCCGGCTAAAGGAGTGCTGCGATATTCCGATTTTCCATGATGACCAGCACGGTACGGCTGTCATTACACTTGCCGGGATGATTAATGCATTAAAGCTTGTGGGGAAGAAACTGGATGAGGTGAAGATTGTAACTTCGGGTGCAGGGGCAGCGGGAATCGCTATTATAAAGCTGTTAATTTCAATGGGATTAAAGAATGTGATTATGACGGACCGCACAGGCGCTATCTATAAAGGAAGAGACAATCTGAATGCGATCAAACAGGAAATGGCGGAAATCACAAATGTAAATCAGGAGAAGGGCAGTCTGAAAGAAGTAATAAAGGGAGCGGATGTATTTATCGGAGTTTCAGCTCCCGGCACGTTGACGGAGGAGATGGTACGTTCCATGGCAAAAGACCCGATCATATTTGCATGTGCCAATCCCACGCCGGAAATTTTCCCCGAAGCTGCAAAAGCGGCCGGAGCAGCCGTAGTATCCACGGGAAGATCCGACTATCCCAATCAGGTAAATAACGTGCTGTGTTTTCCGGGGATTTTCCGCGGTGCGCTGGATGTACGGGCTTCCGACATAAATGAGGAAATGAAAATTGCTGCGGCTTATGCGATCGCCGGATTGGTCAGCGAGGAAGAACTGTGTGCGGATTATATTTTGCCAAAGGCATTTGATCCGAGAGTAAGGGATGCCGTTGCCGCGGCAGTGGCGGAAGCGGCGCGAAAAAGCAACGTTGCGAGACTGGTATAATTGAAAAAGAGAAGAAGACGGGATCTCTCATCTTCTGTGCAGCGGTGATAGAAAAATAAATATTCAGGATAAGCCTTGCCGCCGGGTGTGTTTGGCGCCCGGCGGCATTTTTCGTTGCCATGCATCCGAAGGGAGCTGCCGGCGGCAGATCCTGTAGGTGTATTTTGCAGGGAAAAACATTAAACTTGATAAAAATGCTGCGCTTTTTGGCCCCGGACAGCGGAAATGCTGGAATTATATCGGAAAAAACGGGGAGGAAATCATAAATACGATACTGCAGGTGAAAATCCGCCTTGTGGTTTGGATTGTGTGATATCCCATACTAAAAAGCTGTATTCTAAAATGGGTATAGATGAAACTTGGAATAGCGTAAAAATCAGGGGGTGTTCGGCTAAAAAATTACCTCTTATTTGGTGTAGACGATGCGTTATTCATCGGTTACGGACGAGCTATGACAGAGTGCAGCAGTTTTGCCCGGTTGGGATTTATATGATTATGGAAGTGAAATCCGGACAGGTTTCTAAGGACGGATGTGGAAGTCTGAAGAGCAGGACCGGATGGGCGAGTTTGAGTTTTATGAAGAGAATTTAAGGATAGCGGTCAGTGAAGATGGATTTCTCTGCTGAACGTTATTTTTTGTTTCGGATATTTTTTTGAAATGATATAATAAACATGACATACTGTTGTCGTGTTGAGTTTGCTATGATATGAACGGAGCGTGAGAGATTATGAAGATAGACAGGCTGATAGGAATATTGTCGATCTTACTGCAGGAAGAGAAGACAACAGCTCCTGAGCTGGCAGAAAGGTTTGAAGTATCGCGGAGAACGATAAACCGTGATATTGAAGATCTGTGTAAGGCCGGGATTCCTATAAAGACTGTTCAGGGTGCCGGCGGAGGAATCAGCATTATGGATGGATACTGCATGGACAGGACAATTCTGACATCAAAGGACATGCAGATGATCCTTGCCGGGCTCCGGAGTCTGGATAGCGTGAGCGGAAGCCGATACTACGGACAGCTGATGGAGAAGCTTCAGACAGGATCGTCGGAATTCATAAGCGGCAGGGATTCCATGCTGATTGATCTGTCTTCCTGGTATAAGGGGTCGCTTGCTCCAAAGATCGAGGTGATTCAGAGTGCGATAGAGAACAGGCGTCTTTTGGAATTTAGGTATTATGCACCATCCGGAGAAAGCAGCAGAACGATTGAGCCCTATTATTTGGTTTTCAAATGGGCGAGCTGGTATGTGTGGGGCTGGTGTGAAGCACGGGAAGATTACAGGCTATTTAAGCTGAACCGCATGGACAGAGTTGCTGAAACGGAGAAAGATTTTGTCTGTCGGAATGCACCTATGCCGAATCTGTCGAATGAGAAGATATTTCCGGGCGGTATAAAGGTAAAGGCGCTTTTTTCACCGGATATGAAATGGCGGCTGGTTGAAGAGTTTGGACCGCATTGCTTTACGGAAGCGGATGATGGGAAGCTGCTCTTTACGGCGGATTATACGGATATGGATAACCTTGTGACATGGCTTATGACCTTCGGAGCGAAGGCTGAAGTGCTGGAGCCGATCGAGGCGCGGGATATCATCCGCAGGAATGCGGAGCAGACACTAAAAATATATATGGAGGATTAGCATAATGAGATTAGACGGTTTTGGATTATTTGTTGACGATATTGCAAAGATGGAACGCTGTTTCTATTATATGGCAGGAAAGATTTTGAGAAGATGACAGGCCAAAGATATAAATATATCAATGGTCTGAACGGTCATTTTGAAATAGCATTGTATGTCGATACATTTGGTGAGGTTGATGAGGCGTATAAAAAAGCTATGGAAAACGGTGCCGCATCGATTCTTCCGCCGGTGCTTGAACCGTGGGGACAGAGAACCTGCTATATCGCGGATCCGGAAGGAAATCTGATCGAGATCGGTTCGTGGAATAAGCCTTATGAAGAGAAGGATCTGACGGAGGAATAATGATCATGGCGTTTGATTATAAGAAAGAATACAAAGAGTTTTACATGCCGAAGGGCACGCCTTCCATTGTGACTATCCCGAAAATGAATTACATTGCGGTAAGGGGCAGAGGAAATCCTAATGATGAAGATGGCGCATACAAGCAGGCTATAGGTTTGTTGTATGCGATTGCTTTTACAATAAAGATGAGCAAAAAGGGTGACCACCAGATTAACGGATATTTTGATTATGTGGTGCCGCCCTTAGAGGGATTCTGGTGGCAGGATGAGCGGCATCCGGTGGATGCCATGGTGCGAACCGACCGGGCTGGCAGGCAGGATGGAGCAGTCGGCATTGATTATGCGCATAAGGATGCTTTTCAGTGGATTTCCGTCATTCGATTGCCGGACTTTGTCACAAAGGAAGATTTCGATTGGGCAGTTAGAGAAGCGACGGCAAAGAAGAAACAGGATTTTTCAAAGGTTGAGTTTTTTACCTACGATGAAGGACTGTGCGTACAATGCATGCATATCGGGCCGTATGATGATGAGCCTGCCACAGTAGAGACGATGCATCATTTTATGGAAGAACAGGGGTATGTTCTTGATATCACCGACCAACGGTTTCATCATGAGATTTATCTGAGTGATGCGCGTAAGGTTGCACCGGAGAAACGGAAGACTGTGGTAAGACATCCGATAAGGAGGATCTGAATGTATGGAATATATCAGAGTTACGAAAGAAAATCTGGAAAAGGAGCATATCTGCTGTGCCATTTCAAACAATAAGGATGTGCAGGTAGTATCAAAGAAGGCCTGGCTTGCAGACAGGTTTGATGAAGGACTTGTATTTCTTAAGAGCGTTGAACGCGGGAAGTGCTTTATCGAATATATTCCTGCGGAGAATGCGTGGAATCCCATCCATGCTCCGGGGTATATGTATATTGACTGTCTGTGGGTATCGGGTTCTTTCAAGGGGCATGGATATGCAGGTGATCTGCTTTCAGAATGTATTAAGGACAGTAAGGAGAAGGGCAAGAAGGGGCTTTGTGTACTTGCGGCTGCAAAGAAGAAGCCGTTTCTGGCAGATCCGAAGTTCTTAAAGTACAAAGGCTTTGAGGTCTGTGATGAGGCCGATAACGGAATCCAATTATGGTATCTGCCGTTTGAAAAGGGAGCAGGGACTCCTTCGTTCAAAGAATGTGCAAAGCATCCTCATATAGAGGAAGATGGTTATGTTCTTTACTATACGAATCAGTGTCCGTTTAATGCGAAGTATGTGCCGGTTTTGGAAGAGGTGGCTGAGAAAGACGGGATATCCTTCAAGGCTGTAAAGATCAGGAGCAGAGAGGATGCTCAGAATGCACCGACTCCGATCACGACATATTCGCTGTTCTGTGACGGGGAGTATATCACGAATGAGCAGATGAATGATAAGAAGTTCCGAAAGCTTATCGATGGGAGGAAATGATATGGCATCAACAAAAGAGTATCTGGATTTTGTCGTAGAGCAATTATCAGGGTTGGATGAAATCAGCAGTCGGGCAATGATGGGTGAGTATATACTTTATTATCACGGTCGGGTTTTTGGAGGAGTATACGATGACAGACTTCTGGTAAAGTCCGTCCCGGCGGCGATGAAACTGATGCCGGACGCTGAAATGGAGCTTCCGTATGAGGGAGCGAAAGAGATGATTCTGGTTGATGATGTGGATGATCGGGAGTTTTTATGCAAACTGGTTGAGAGCATGTGGAAAGAACTGCCGGATAAGAAAAAGAAGAAATAAAAAACAGGAAAATGCCGTCAACTCATACCAGAAATGTATGGAGTCAGAACAAAACTTAGAGAGGATAGGGAAGGAAATAGAGGAGACAGAGAGCAAAGCAGACGAAAAATAAGGTTTTTCATAATGTTGTGGTTTTTTCGTCACAAACCGACATTCTTCTTCGTATATATAATCAGAAACGTATAATTGCAGTCACATTTTTCTTAATTTGGAAAATCATTGAAATTATGCCCATATTTGGAAGTAGTTTGCAAATCAAAAGAGATAAAATAAACTGTAGTACAAGGTTAGAGGAAAAATGTGGGATGATAAAAGAGGGATTAATTGGGAAGAGAATCAAGGAGCTGTGCTGGAATCTGGATATGTCGTATTATTGGCTGGCGTATAAATCAGCGGTGCCGATCACAACTTTGATGCATATTATTGATGGAAGCACGAAAAATCCGGGCGTCTATACGCTCATGAAGATTTGTGACGGATTTGGGATAACGCTGATCGAGTTTTTTGACACGGATGATTTTCGGGGAATTGAGCATGATTCCGTGTAAGCACGGGAATATACTGATTCCAGATTGTTTTGCTTTACCGTGACAGTCTTTTGTGGTAAATTTATAGGGTATCGGAAAGCCGTTTCCGCAGGGATTCGGCTTTTTGCGACAAAAAAAGACAAAATGACAGTAAACGGAAGGGATGCAATGAAGAAGGACGGACAGCGAAAACAGACGACAGCGGAGCGCGCGGCGATGTACGGCGTGCTGGTGGCGCTTGCCATGATTTTCAGTTATATTGAGACATTGATCCCCATCCCGATGGGGGTCCCGGGTGTGAAGCCGGGACTTGCGAATCTGGTAGTTTTTGCGGCGCTGTACATGATGCGCCCGGCAGATGCCTTTGTAATTTCTATGGTGCGTATCCTGCTGGTCGGCATGACATTTGGAAATGAGTTTGCGATGCTTTATAGCTTCGCGGGCGGAACCCTGAGCTTTCTGGTAATGTGGCTCTGCAAAAAGAAGGAGTGGTTTGGCAGAACAGGCGTCAGTATTGCTGGCGGGATTTTTCACAACATCGGACAGCTGATCGTTGCGGCGCTTGTGCTGGAAAATGCGGCGGTATTCGCATATCTGCCTGTGCTGCTTCTGGCAGGAACGGTCATGGGGGCCTTTATCGGTCTGCTGGGCGTGCAGGTCCTGAAGCGGCTTCCCCGGAAAGTTTGGTAAAAAATTAACAAAAAATCCTCCGGATACAGGGGGATTTTTGTGTTTTTTGAAAGAAACATAAAAGTTTCTTGTTGAAAAATGCCTTTAAAAAGATTACTATATATACATAATGACATGTACTTTAGAAAAAGGAGAAGAGAGTATGAAATTAGCTACTTTTAAGGGAGGAGTCCATCCGGATGACGGAAAACGGTTTACAAAAGACAAACCGGTTCAGACGTATCTGCCCAAGGGCGAGCTGGTATTTCCGCTTTCGCAGCATATCGGGGCGCCTGCAAAGCCGGTAGTCAGGAAAAAAGACACGGTTTTGATGGGGCAGCTCATCGCAGAAGCCGGCGGATTTGTGTCCGCAAACATTGTCAGCTCCGTTTCCGGTACGGTGAAGGCGATCGAGCCGCGCATCACGGTTTCCGGTGCGAAAGTGGATGCGATCGTAATCGAGAACGACGGCAATTATACGCCGATTGAGGGACTTGGGCAGTACCGCGATTATACGAAGATGTCAAAGCAGGAGATCCTGGACGCTGTGAAAGAGGCGGGCATCGTCGGGCTTGGCGGTGCCGGATTTCCGACGCACGTAAAGCTGATGCCGAAGAATCCGGACGCGATCGACCACATCATTGTGAACGGCGCGGAGTGCGAGCCGTATCTGACGAGCGATTACCGCATGATGATTGAAAATCCGGAGCAGATCGTCAGCGGGCTCAAGGTGATGCTGCAGCTTTTTGATAATGCGAAGGGCGTGATCGCTGTCGAGGCAAATAAGCCGACGGGCATCCACAATCTGCAGGAGCTTGTGAAAAATGAGCCGCGGATCGAGGTGGTTCCGCTGAAAACGAAGTATCCGCAGGGCGCAGAGCGAAATCTGATCTATGCGGTGACCGGAAGAAAAATTAATTCTACAAAGCTTCCGGCGGATGCCGGCTGTATCGTGGATAATGTGGATACGGTGATCGCGATTCATATGGCAGTGTGCGAAAAAACGCCGCTGATGCGCAGAATTGTTACTGTAACAGGAACCGGCATCAATGAGCCGAAAAACTATAATGTCAAGATCGGCACCTGCTTTGCGGAGCTTGCGGAGGCTTCCGGCGGGCTGAAGGAGGGCGTGAAAAAGGTGATTGCCGGCGGTCCGATGATGGGAATGTCGATCCCGTCGCTGGATGTGCCGATCGTCAAGACCTCCTCTGCGCTCACCTGTCTGATGCAGGATGATGTGGAGCGCTTCGAGGAGACGGCATGTATCCGCTGCGGACGCTGCGTGCAGGTGTGTCCGTCGAACATTGTTCCGCAGAAGCTGATCGAGGCGGCGCAGAAATATGATACGGCGGCGTTCACTGCGCTAAACGGCATGGAGTGCTGCGAATGCGGAAGCTGTACGTTTGCCTGTCCGGCAAGAAGACCGCTGACACAGGCATTCCGTCAGATGCGCCAGGCAGTGATGGCGGAGAGAAGAAAGAAAGGATAGGAGGGATTGTTGTGAACGGCTTTTTAAATGTGTCATCGTCGCCCCATGTAAGGGGAGATGATTCCACCAAAAGTATTATGTATGATGTCGCACTTGCCCTGCTTCCTGCTGCGGCATTCGGTGTTTACCGCTTCGGACTTTACTCCCTGGCGGTAATGGCAGTGTCTATCGTATTTGCGCTGCTTTCAGAATATGTGTTTCAGAAGCTCGCGCATCAGAAAGTGACTGTCCTGGACGGGAGCGCGCTTGTGACCGGTCTTTTGCTCGGAATGAATCTTCCGCCGACGGTTCCCCTGTGGATCCCGGCGCTTGGAAGTATTTTTGCCGTCATTTTTGTTAAGCAGTTTTTCGGCGGCATCGGACAGAACTTTATGAACCCGGCGCTCGGTGCGCGCTGCTTCCTGCTCATTTCCTTTACGGGGATCATGAGCGATTACGCGGTGGATGGTGTTTCCGGGGCGACCCCGCTGGCTTCGCTCGCAGCAGGGGAGCAGGTGGATCTGGCGCAGCTTTTCCTGGGCTTTACCGGCGGCTGCATCGGTGAGGTTTCCACGCTGGCAATTCTGATCGGCGGTATTTATCTGCTGGTGAAAAAGATCATTACCTGGGAGATCCCGGTATGCTATCTGGTATCCTTTGCGGTTTTTGAGCTGATCTTCGGCTCTGGCAGCGGCATCGGCTTTGTGCTCGCGCAGCTCTGCAGCGGCGGTCTGATGCTCGGTGCATTCTTCATGGCGACCGACTATGTGACAAGCCCGATCACCAAAAAGGGAAAGATCGTATTTGGTATCCTGCTCGGTGTGCTGACCGGAATTCTGCGTACCTTTGGCGCGCTGCCGGAGGGCGTTTCCTATGCGATCATTATCTGCAACCTTCTGGTTCCGCTGATCGAGAAAGTGACGATGCCGACGGCATTTGGTTACGCAAACGGCGCTCTGGAGGGCAAGAAGGGCTTCTCGCTCGCTACATATAAATCCGCGCTTACGCTGTGCGGCATCACGCTGGTAGCAGGTCTGGCGCTTGGCGGCATCTATCAGCTCACGAAGGGACCGATCGAGAAGGCGGAGCTTGCGGCGCAGGCGGAGGCTTATGCGGCGGTATGTCCGGATGCGGAGAGCTTTGATATGGATGAGACGCTGGAGGCGGCTGTCGCTGCTTTGACGGCGGAGGACGGCACCGTGGCGGACGGACAGTTCGGCAGCGTTTCTTATGACAGCGTTTATGCTGCGCTGGACGGAAGCGGAAATAAGATCGGCTGCGTGGTCAACGTTACCAGCAAGGAGGGCTTTGGCGGAGATATCACCATCAGCCTTGGCCTGGATAACGAAGGAACCGTCACCGGTATGGAATTCTTAACGATCAATGAGACGGCAGGCCTTGGTATGCGCGCGACGGAGGAGGACTTCCGCAATCAGTTTGTCGGCGATGCGGCAGAACAGTTTGAGCTGACGAAGGACGCGGCAACGTCCGATACGCAGATCCAGGCGCTCAGCGGCGCGACGATCACCTCGAAGGCCGTGACAAATGCCGTAAATGCTGCACTGTATCTTGTAAACAGTGCGGCGCAGTAAGGGGGTGTGGGGAATGAATCAATACAAAGAGCGTATATTAAATGGTATTATTAAAGAAAACCCGACCTTTATCCTGGTGCTCGGTATGTGTCCGACGCTGGCGGTTACGACGTCGGCGATCAACGGCATCGGTATGGGTCTTTCTACGATGGCGGTTCTGATCCTGTCGAATATGATCATTTCTCTTCTGAGAAACGTCATTCCGGATCAGGTGCGTATTCCGGGGTACATTGTCGTGATCGCGTCGCTGGTAACGGTGGTGGAGCTGGTGCTGAAGGCGTATATTCCGTCGCTGTACAGCGCGCTTGGGCTTTACATTCCGCTGATCGTGGTAAACTGCATCATCCTGGGGCGCGCGGAGGCGTATGCTTCCAAATCGACGCCGCTTCTGGCAGCGTGCGACGGTCTCGGCATGGGACTTGGCTTTACGATCGCGCTGACGCTGATCGGCATCTTCCGTGAATTGATCGGCGCAGGTACATTCTTTGGAATGCATATCATGCCTTCGGGTTATCAGCCGGTAGCGATCTTCGTCTCCGCTCCTGGTGCGTTTATCGTGCTTGGCGCGCTGATCGCGGTGCTGAACGGCTTAAATATCCAGAACAACGGCAACAAGAAGGTGGAGGGCTGCGCGGGCGACTGCTGCAGCTGCGGAAAGGCTGCCTGCTCAGACAGAAAAGAAGAGCAGAAAGCGGAAAGCCAGGGGGTGTAGAGTATGTCAGAAATGGTTTTATTATTGGTCGGCGCGGCTCTGGTAAATAACGTGGTGCTCAGCCAGTTTTACGGTCTGTGCCCGTTCCTTGGCGTGTCGAAGCAGGTAAAGACGGCGGCGAGTATGGGTGTGGCGGTTATCTTTGTCATCACCATCGCGTCTGCAGTGGCGAGTCTGATCTATGATTTTGTGCTGACGCCGCTGGATCTGCAGTTTCTGCAGACAATCGTGTTCATTCTGGTCATCGCGGGACTGGTGCAGTTTGTAGAGATGTTCCTGAAAAAATCAAGCCCGGCGCTTTACCAGGCGCTCGGCGTGTACCTTCCGCTGATCACGACAAACTGTGCGGTACTCGGCGTGGCGCTGACGAACGTGCAGAAGGAATATGATTTTGCGCACAGCGTGGTAAACGGGATCGGCACGTCTGTCGGTTTCACGATCGCAATCGTTATTATGGCGGGTATTCGTGAGAGAATGGAAAATAATAACATTATCGGACCGTTAAAGGGAATGCCGATCGTGCTGTTCACCGCAGCGCTGATGGCGATCGCCTTCAACGGGTTTTCCGGGCTGATCTAAGGAGGAAAAGGTATGAGTATAACAGCGATTCTTCTGGCGGCACTGGTTGTCGGAGCGGTGGGTATCCTTGTAGGTTTCCTTCTGGTAACTGCCGGAGAAAAGTTTAAAGTGGAAGTGGATGAAAAAGAGGTCGCTATCCGGGCGGAGCTGCCGGGAAACAACTGCGGCGGCTGCGGATTTCCGGGCTGCGACGGTCTGGCGGCAGCAATTGCAAAGGGTGA
>UMDR01034859.1_pt1 | contig 15625 bp, 8 predicted proteins | sample 1964541 | NCBI WGS metagenome assembly UMDR01 (sample SAMEA4835999, study PRJEB28245) | human gut metagenome | biome: gut microbiome; material: fecal sample | place: Denmark | collected 2008 | reverse complement strand
AAATAATAAAAAATTCTTTTGAAGAAAAATATAATGCAATATTCGCACCGCCGCAGTTTTCGGCAGATAACTCGGCAGGAATTGCATATTTAGGATACAGGAAGTATAACGATGTACACACCCGAGTTTAGCAAACCACGAGTTTTAAGTGTTTCACAACTGAATTTCTATATAAAGTCAATTATTGAAAATGACGCAAGGTTGAATTTTGTCTTTGTTACGGGTGAAATTTCAAACCTTACCGACCACTACAGAAGCGGACACATCTATCTTTCAATCAAAGACGAAAAATCTGTTATAAGAGCCGTAATGTTTGCCGGAAATGCCCGTAATTTAAAGTTCAGACCGACTGACGGAATGAAAGTAATCTGCCGTGGCAGAGTTGCAGTCTATGAACCCACAGGTCAGTATCAGCTTTATATTGAAGATATGCAGCCCGACGGCATAGGTGCGCTTTCGCTTGCATATGAACAACTTAAAAAGTCACTTGCCGAAAAAGGACTTTTTGCTCCCGAACATAAGAAGAAAATTCCGCCGTTTCCGAATTCAATAGGTGTAATTACTTCTCCCACAGGTGCGGCAGTTCAGGATATCCGCAACATTCTTTCAAGAAGATTTCCGTCTGCTGACATAATTATGTGTCCCGTACTTGTTCAGGGCGAGAATGCTCCCGCCCAACTTATTGACGCCGTACAGGAACTTGATAAATACAACGCCTGTGATGTTATCATAATCGGCAGAGGCGGCGGTTCAATTGAAGATTTGTGGGCATTCAATGATGAAAACCTTGCTTATGCAATCTACAACTGTAAAATTCCCGTAATTTCCGCTGTCGGTCATGAAACCGATTTTACAATCTGTGATTTTGTATCCGATCTCAGAGCGCCGACTCCGTCTGCGGCGGCAGAGCTTGCAGTTCCCGATACTGCGGAGCTTGTTGATTACTATAAATCGCAAAAGCAGTATGTTTCGTCAATGGCAACATTGAAATTAAGACAGGAATATAATGCTCTTACGGAATTAAAAACAAGACTGTCCGTTGTATCACCACAACAGAGAATTTTTGAATATGAAAAATCTCTTGAACTTTGCAAAACGAAAATACAGCATTTTGTTCAGGAAACAATAAATAAAAAGGCTGCCGACATCACAAAGACAGCCGCTAAACTTGAAGGACTCAACCCAGTTAAAATTCTTTCAAGAGGTTATTCGATTGCCGAAAAAGACGGTAAGGCGGTAAATTCCGCAAAAATGCTGAAAAGCGGAGATGAATTTACACTCCGTTTTTCAGACGGTGAAATAAAGGCAAAAGCAACAGGTGAGTAAAATGGCATTTACACATTTACATCTTCATACAGAATACAGTCTGCTTGACGGTGCCTGCCGTCTGAGCAGACTTGCAAAAGCCGCAAAAGAAAAAGGAATGACTGCACTCGCGATCACCGACCACGGTGTAATGTACGGTGCAGTCGATTTTTATAAGGAATGCAAAAAACAGGGTATAAAGCCGATAATCGGCTGTGAAGTGTATGTTGCACCGCAAAGCCGTTTTGACAAGACCTCATCCTACGGAAAATACTATCATATGGTTCTGCTCTGCAAAAATCATACAGGCTATCAGAATCTTATCAAGCTTGTGTCAAAGGGTTTTACGGAGGGATTCTATACAAAGCCGAGAATTGATGATGAACTCCTTGCCGAGTATCATGAGGGCTTAGTCTGCCTCTCTGCCTGTCTGGCGGGTGAAATTCCTCAAAAGCTCCTTGACGGTGATTATGCCGGTGCAAAGTCAAAGGCAGAATTTTACCGTGATATATTCGGGAGTGAGAACTTTTTTATAGAGCTTCAAGACCACGGAATTGAGGAACAGAAAAGGATAATTCCAAGCCTTATAAAAATTGCCCGTGAAATCGGTGTTGACATTGTTGCAACAAACGATTGTCACTATATCGAAAAACAGGACAGCACGGTTCACAATATTCTTCTCTGTATTCAGACCAACCGAACAGTCAATGACAGCGACAGAATGGAGTTCAAAACTTCGGAATTTTATCTTAAAACAGAAGATGAAATGCGTGAGGTGTTTGCAAGTTACCCCGAAGCAATCGACAATACACAGAAAATTGCCGATATGTGCAATGTGGATTTTGAATTCGGTGTACGCAAGCTTCCGAGATTTGATGTTCCTAATAATGAAGATCATCTGCATTATTTCAGAAGAAAATGCTATGAGGGGCTTTATAAACACTATGGTGAGAATCCCGACCAATCTCTGATTGACCGACTTGAATATGAAATCAACACGGTGTCGCAAATGGGTTTTGTAGATTACTACCTCATTGTAAATGACTTTGTAAGCTACGCAAAATCATGCCAAATTCCTGTCGGACCCGGCAGAGGCTCGGGTGCAGGCTCACTTTGTGCCTACTGCATAGGCATAACCGCAATCGATCCGATAAAGTACAATCTTCTTTTTGAAAGATTTCTCAATCCCGAAAGAGTCAGCATGCCTGATTTTGATGTCGATTTTTGTAAGGAACGCAGGGGAGAGGTTATCGACTATGTTGTGCGTAAATACGGCGAAGATCATGTCGCACAGATAATTTCGTTCGGTACAATGGCGGCAAGAGGTGCAATCCGAGATGTCGGAAGGGTGCTTGAAATTCCGTATGCGACAGTAGATTCTGTTGCAAAGCTTGTTCCTATGGAACATGATATGACAATCGGGGAGGCACTGAAACTGAGTCCCGATCTGAGAAGTCGCTGCAATAACGATCCGCAGATAAAAAAACTGCTTGATGTTGCAATGAGCATTGAGGGAATGCCCCGCCACGCAACAATGCACGCCGCAGGTGTTGTAATCACCGATAAGCCCGTCAGCGACTATGTTCCGCTGTCAAAAAATGACGATAATGTTGTAACACAGTTCACCATGACGGCACTTGAAGAACTCGGTCTTTTGAAAATGGACTTCCTCGGTCTCAGAAACTTAACCGTAATCAATGACGCAGAAAAGCAGATAAAACATAAAAATCCCGACTATACTCCCGATATGGTCGATGAAAACGATAAAAAAGTTTTTGAAATGTTTTCAAAAGGATACACGGAGGGTGTGTTTCAGTTTGAAAGCCAAGGAATGAAAAATGTCCTCACTCAGCTAAAACCGGAGCGAATTGAGGATCTTATAGCCGTTACGGCACTCTATCGTCCCGGACCTATGGACAGCATTCCCGTTTATATTGACTGCCGTCACAATCCGTCGCATATTCGTTACAAACATCCGCTTTTAAAGGAAATTCTCGGAGTTACAAGCGGTTGCATAATTTATCAGGAACAGGTTATGCAGATTTTCAGAACGCTTGCAGGCTACAGTCTTGGCAGAGCGGACATAGTGCGCCGTGCAATGAGCAAGAAAAAACTTGCCGTAATGGAGTCGGAGCGTGAAATATTCATTCACGGTCTTACTGATGATGACGGCAATATCATAGTTGAAGGATGCATTCGCCGTGGGGTTGATGAAAAAACGGCAATTTCCGTTTATGATGAAATGGAAAGCTTTGCACACTACGCATTTAATAAATCCCATGCGGCGGCATATGCCAACATTTCCTACAAAACTGCATGGCTCAAATGCCACTATCCCCGTGAATATATGGCGGCTCTGCTTTCAAGTGTTCTTGATAATCAAAATAAACTTGCGTCGTATATCACTGAGTGCAAACGGCTCGGAATCCGTGTATTACCGCCTAATGTCAACGAAAGCAATCTTCATTTTACAGTCAGTGGAAACGATATCCGTTACGGACTTCTTGCCGTTAAAAATCTCGGCAGAAATTTCATAGATGAAATCATCTCGGAGCGCATAAACACCCCTTATGAAGATTTCTTCGATTTCTGCAAAAGGCTCTACGGCAGAAATATGAACAGCAGAGCAATTGAAAGTCTGATAAAATGCGGTGCATTTGACGGACTCGGAGCAAATCGCAGACAATTGCTCGCAATCAGTAAAACCGTTCTTGACGATGTTGAGTATGAAAGCAGAAGAAATGCGGGCGGTCAGATGTCGTTTTTTGATGACGCAGAGGTTGATGCTCAAGCATCAAAGCCAAAAATTCCCGATTTGCCCGAATTTCCCGTTTCTGAACTTTTGCATATGGAAAACGAAATTGCGGGAATGTATCTCAGCGGTCATCCGCTCGATGAATACACAACTTTTTCAAAAGCAATCCATGCCGACAAAACGGGCGATATAATCAATAATGACAGCGGTATGTATTTTGACGGAAAAAAAGTCAGCCTTGTTTGCATAGTTGCAAAGCTGAAAACCCAGCTTACAAAAAATAACAGGATTATGGCTTTTGTCAATGCTGAGGACAGATACGGAATGCTTGAAATCGTGATTTTCCCGAATGTATATGAAAAATATTCAGCCCTTCTCGGTGCAGGCAGTGCGTTGCTGTTCCGTGGAACTGTTAATTTAAAAGAAAACGAAGAGCCGAAAATCATCTGCGATTCCATAGCGTCTGCCCGTACAAACGAGGATTGCAAAAATAACCCTGTTGTAATAAAAAACACAGAACATTTTTCGCAAAATTATCATATGCAAGCCGTGAAAAATGATACACAAAAGCCTTCTGCACTGTATTTGCGTATTGATGACCTCAATACCGACAAATACAACCGTGCAAAGCGTGTTCTTGACATTTTTGACGGCAGAACGCCTGTTATTTTCTATCTTACCGACACTAAAAGAAAGGTGAAAGCCCCCTCATCAATGTGGGTTGATATCAATCCTGTAATGATAAAAGAACTCAAATATCAGCTTGGTGACGAAAATGTGGTGGCAAAATAACCAAAAACAAACTTTTATTTCAGCTATTTGTAATAAAAATTAGTGAGAGCTATTGAAAATTTCGTTTTTTTGTATTATAATTTATGTTGTTAAAACACTTTATTGCATAAAAGTGCAGAAGTATATGATGCTTTACAGCGTGAAAGTGCTGAAAGCTTAGGAGGAAATTAAAATGAAAAAAGCTAAAAAAATTGTCGCAGTTGCTCTTGCGGCGGCTTCTATGTCACTCGCATTTGCAGGATGCGGCGGTTCTGCAGAAAGCTCAAAGGCAGATAATTCAGGCACGGACGGTAAGGTTTACAATATCGGTATCTGTCAGCTTGTTCAGCATGAGGCTCTTGACGCCGCAACAAAAGGCTTTAAAGATTATCTTACTGAGAAACTCGGTGCAGACAATGTAAAGTTTGACGAGCAGAACGCTCAGGGCGATTCCGCAACTTGCGCTACAATATGTAACCAGTTTGTTTCTTCAAACTATGACCTTATTCTCGGCAACGGTACTGCCGCACTTCAGGCAGCATACACAGCAACACCGAATATTCCGATTCTCGGTACTTCAATCACAGACTACGGCACAGCGCTCGACAAGTCTGATTGGAACGGCGTTTCGGGTATGAATGTTTCGGGTACAACAGACCTTGCTCCGCTTGATCAGCAGGCGGCAATGCTCAAGGAGCTTTTCCCCGATGCAAAGAATGTCGGAATTCTCTACTGCTCGGCTGAAGCTAACTCAAAGTATCAGAGCGATACAATCACTCCTTATTTCAAGGATGCAGGCTATACTGTAAAATCATATTCATTTGCAGATTCAAACGATGTTGCCGTAGTTGCAAAGACTGCCTGTGACGAGAGCGATGTTCTTTACATCCCGACAGATAACACAGCGGCATCTAACACAGGTATCATCGACAATGTTGCCACAGCCGCAAAAACTCCTATTGTTGCCGGCGAAGAAGGCATCTGCAAGGGCTGCGGTGTTGCAACACTTTCAATCAGCTATGATGAACTCGGCAGAAAAACAGGCGAAATGGCTTACAACATTCTTGTAAATGGCGAGGACATCACAAAGATGAAGGTTGAGGCTGCTCCGAATGTAACAAAAGAATATATCAAAGATCGTTGTGACACATACGGAATCAAAGTTCCCGACGGTTACACAGAAATCAAAGCAGAATAATTCATATTCGGAAAAATAATATTGGCAGGGGTGCCGTGCAAGCGACACCCCGATATTTTATGTATAGGTGGTTTTTATGGATTTTTTAGCAAACTACTTCGGTTCTCTTAATCCAATGAGCTTTTTATCCGCACTCCCTGGTAATATTGCTCAGGGTATAATCTGGGGACTTATGGGACTCGGTGTATTTCTCACCTTTAAGCTTTTGAACTTTGCCGACCTCAGCGTTGACGGTTCATTTGCAACAGGCGGTGCAGTAACCGCAGTTATGCTCATCAACGGCTGTCCAGTTTGGGCAACAATCATCGTAGCAATCCTTGCAGGTCTTGCGGCAGGTCTTGTAACGGGACTTCTTCACACGCTTCTCGGAATCCCCGACATTCTCGCAGGTATCCTCACACAAATTGCTCTTTATTCAATTAACCTGAATATTATGGGAAAATCAAACCTCCCAATCAGCTACAGAAACTATACGCTTGTTGTTTCTGCAAGCAATATAAATATGGCAATTCTCGTAGGACTTGGAATTTGTGCCGTTGTAATTGCCGCAATGTATTGGTATTTCGGCACGGAACAGGGTTCAACAATCCGTTCAACAGGTTCAAACCCTGCAATGAGCAAGGCACAGGGCATTAACATCAATTTTACAAAGGTAATTGCTCTTGCACTTTCAAACGGACTCGTTGCACTTTCGGGTTCACTTTTTGCCCAGTATCAGGGCTTTGCGGACATCAATATGGGCAGAGGCGCAATCGTAATCGGTCTTGCCGCTGTAATCATCGGTGAAGTTCTCGGTGAGGCAATTTTCCGCAAGCACATGAATTTCATCATCAGAATGGTCTTTGTAATTGTCGGCGGTATTCTTTATTATATCGCAATGGGCATCGTACTCTGGCTCAAGATGCCGACAGACGATACAAAGCTCTTCACGGCAATTATCGTTGCAATCTTCCTTGCAGTTCCGTATCTCCAGAAAAAGAGAAAGACTTCATTCAAGAAAGTTGCAAAAATGAATGCTAAAAATGCACAGAAGGAGGTTTAAGAATGCTTGAAATCAAGAATGTATGGAAAACCTTTAATAAAGGCACAGTAAACGAAAAGCAGGCACTCTGCGGAGTTAATCTCACCCTCAATGACGGCGATTTTTGTACGGTAATCGGCGGTAACGGTGCAGGCAAGTCAACAACACTCAACGCAATTGCAGGTGTGTGGCCTGTTGACTGCGGTCAGATTCTCATTGACGGCAAGGATATTTCCGCATTGCCCGAGCATAAAAGAGCGCCGTACCTCGGCAGAGTATTTCAGGACCCGATGACAGGCACGGTAGCCGATATGGAAATTATAGAAAACCTTGCAATTGCCGCAAGACGAGGCAAAAAAAGAGGACTTTCGTGGGGCGTAAAGGCTGACGAAAGAATCCGTTACCGTCAGATGCTTGCAGAGTTCGACCTCGGACTTGAGGACAGAATGTCCTCAAAAGTAGGACTTCTCTCTGGCGGTCAGCGTCAGGCAATAACACTCCTTATGGCAACAATCAAAAAGCCCAAGCTTCTCCTGCTTGACGAGCATACAGCCGCCCTTGACCCAAAAACAGCCGCAAAGGTGCTTGAGCTTTCCGACAAAATCATTGCCGAAAACAACCTTACGGCACTTATGGTAACTCATAATATGCATGACGCAATTACTCACGGCAACCGTCTTATTATGATGAGTGACGGCAAAATTATCCTCGATATCTCAGGCGAAGAAAAGAAAAATCTTACGGTTGAACACCTCCTCGAAATGTTTGAAAAAGCAAGCGGTTCAAAGCTTGAAAATGACCGTATGCTTTTAAGTAAGGATAAATAATCAAAAAAATCATATAATCTCAAACAAAATGCCCGACACCGCAGTCGGGCATTTTTATTTGTATATTAAACTATGCACGGTTATCCGTAGCTGTGTCCGTTGGACTGCCGTCACGCAAAGGCAGAAAATTTTCCGTCAAACTGATTTTATAATGTTACTGTACAACATTCAAATATTGAGCTTTCAGCAAAATAGCATTATCAAATTTGTAACACACGGCATAACAATTTCTTAATCGGAATAATTAAAAATACCGATATATAGACGAATTCTACAAAAAACGCACCATAACTTGTGCATAACATAAAAATATCTTGTCAAAACGGCAAAACTGAATGTAAAAACAAACACAAAACTATCACATTAAACAAACACAATAAAATTATTGCAACCTAATTGAAAAAATCAATCTAAAATGGTATAATCTACTATAAAGAATATGGGTTAGTGTTCACATTTTGACTGAAACAAGCTCAAGGACACATTTTTTAGCTAAAGACACGGCACTTTTTGTAAATTAGCAACAAAATCCCGTGGCTTTGCCGATTATGTTTCACCGTTGGTCAGGCGGTAAAGGTCGAACCCGAACCTAACCAAAGCCAAAATATTCGGTTATGGAGGTAATATTTATGAAAACAAAAATTTCTCATTTAGGCAGAAGCACTGTTTCCGTCATCCTTGCGGTAATGATGCTCCTGTCAACAATGCTTATCGGCACTGTTTCAACAGTTAATGCGGCAAGTACACTTCAACCAACTACTGGTGTAGTTGCTGACGGATATTATCGTATTTTTGTTACAGATAACTACAAAACAAATACCACACATAAACTGTTCTGGTGGGGAAGTAGTAAAGAGAATCCGGCAAATTGGGAAAGCAGTAAATCAATGAATAAACTTGATGGACATAATGAGAATTCACAAGATGTCTATTGGTATGATATTCCATCAGATATTACTGCTTTTATCATTAGACCATCTGATAGAAAACAGTCTGTTGACTTGACTGTTTCAGATGCAGATTTGAAATTCTCTAATGGTGCTGGTTATTACATTTCCGGTGAAAGTAATAATAAGTATGAATATGCTTACTGGGATGCTAGCAGTCTTCTTCCACAGGAAACTAAGCCAGATGTAGCTGATAGTGTAGCTCTCACAGCTAACCCTACATCTGTAAAAGTCGGAAATTCCGTTACTCTTACACCTACAGTAAGTAGTCCAAAATCAGATAATCTTACTTATACTTATAATAAGATATCTGGTGGCACAGCAACTGAAGTAAAGAATGCTGACAATTCTCTTACTGTAACCCCGACTGCAGCCGGCACATATGAGTACACAGTTACCGTTTCTGCTAACGGTTATTCTGATGTAACCAGTGCTAAGGTTACAATCACAGCTTCTTACACAGATACTCAGCAAGCGTATGTTGATCTTGAAAACTATGTAAACTCTGTAAAGGATACAAATGCCGGCAGTTATACAGATGATTCATTTGCAGATTTCTCTACAGCACTTAAATCCGCACAGGCTTTCCTCACAGGACTTCCTAATGCTGATGCCACTAATACAGATGATTACACAACTGCATTAAACAATTTGAAAGTTGCATACAATAACCTCAAGTCAAATAAGCAGTATTATATCTTAGGTCATACGGCTATTACAGGTGGCAGTGCTGATACTTCAGGTGAAACTTCACATAATAATGGTGTCCCTATGAAGGACAACGGTAACGGTGATTATACCTATACCTTTAGTTCGCCTGATATTAAAAGTGGCAATGATGCTTTTTGTTTTATCGATAATAACGATAAAACATATAAAACCGATAACGATCAATCTATTAATATTACAGATTCAAAGTATACTGCAGAGAACCCGTATACTGTAGAAATTTCATCGGCAACTAAGGGTCTGTACTATATTGGTAATCCTACTACAAGTAAGCGTTATACCATTCATCTCAATACAGCAACTGACGGTAAGATAAAGGTTTGGGTTGAAGAACCTCCTCTTCCTTACGGTTTACAGGGTGCAGTATATGCTTCGCAAAGTGATTCTAATCCCATAGGTTGGTCTAATTATTCCGAGGCTATGAGTTTTAATGCTGATAACAATTATACTTTGAAATTTTATGCTAAAAATACAAATTCAAACGCAAATCAGTTTCGACTTATTGATTCTGCCCAAAACACTTATGGTTCGAATAACGCGAGTGGTTTAGAAGTTGCTCTAAATACAAACTATACCACAAGATTAAGCGGAAACACGTATTACGTTAAACAAAGTGACAAGCCGTACACTATCAGATTAACAAATCCGGGCAAAAACCCTCCTGAATTTGTTGTTACACAGGGTACACAGTATAGTGTTACTGTAGCTCCTGACATTGAAAACGGTACAATTTCTGTTGACAAAGAAAAATCATATGAGGGTGATACTGTAAACGTAACAGCAACGCCTGATTCGGGTTATGTTCTTGAAACAGTAAAATTCAACGGCGAATCTGCTAAGGTTGTTGGTAATACGGCTACATTTACAATGCCTAATGCAGATGTGACGGTTACTGCTACATTTAGAACAGCGAAGGAATATAAAGTTACAATCGCAAACAATATAACAAACGGTACCGTTACAGCAAACGGAAGTTCAAAGGCAATAACTGTGACAGAAGGTACTTCGGTAAAACTCGTTGCAGATCCTGCTTCTTCTTATTCTTTCAGTTCTTGGTCAATCACTCCTGAGGATGGCTATACTGCTGAAGGTTCTATGACATCAGCTACAGCAACTATTTATCCGACTGCTGATATTACGGTTTCTGCTTCCTTTGCACAGGGTACTGCGTCTGCGGATCATTTCCTTGCTTGGGGAGAAGGTGAAAAAATAGAAGATTGGACAGATGGTGCCAAGACTTATTCTTCAACAGACGGAAATGGCAAAAAAATATATACAGCAGACCTTAATCCATCGCTTTTTAAGGAAAATACTTGGTATCGTTTTGCTGTGACTAAAAAAATTCCTTCATCAAACGATCGGTTAAACTCGGGTGACTTACACTACAATTATAATGGTTTTACTGTAAACGGTTATTCAAATGGTCATGAAGAGGATAATGTAAAAACCGAACCAAGAGAATACGGCGGTAACTATTACGGTATGTTCCGGTATAGCGGTGAACTTGTATCCTTATCAATTTCTTATAATGAGGGAACTAAGAACTATCAGGTTACTCCGGTCGTAAAAGTTCATAACGGAGCAAAGCTTTATGCTAAGAACGGTTCATGCAGAACGGATAAACAGTATGCCAATAATATGCATACTAAAGGAACTACAACCATTTCTTATGATACGACTAAATATGATGTTGATGTTGACACCAAATCTTCTTCATCGTGGCAAATTGCTTACCTTTCAGAAGATAATATAAAGGATGAGGTTAAGCTCACTATTACTACAACAGTGACTGATCAGGAATATTATCTTGCAGGTTGGTGTGTTGACGGTGAAACATATCTTCCAAAGACAACCAATACGGAGAGCAACGAATATTCATTCGACTATTATGTTAAGTCTACAACAAAGCTGACTGATACAATTGAGGTTACTCCTGTTTACTTCTACAAAACATCTGCTGATACAGAAACCGTAAGATTTTATGTTACGGGCTTTGATGATACTGTTAAGAAGGATTGGGGTAATACAATAGCCGTTTATCCGTATTACAGCGGCGGTACCGGTGATGTATTTTCCAATTATCCGGGTCAGCCAATGCTTGTGAGCGGTGGTCGTTGCTATGTTGATTTGCCGATTACATATAACGGTGGTCATATAGCCGGCGTTACACTTAACAATTATTATTATGATGACGTTCATATGGGTTTAGTATCTTCTTTGGGTAATAGACAGACATATGACTACAACGACTTTTTAAAGATTTATGAACAAAAAATCAGCGGTTCAACTGAAAGAAAGTCGCAGGAGATTATTTTCTCCTTTAAGTATGTACCTTCCGGCACATCAGGTTACAACAATTTCGGTGATGATTCAACCGGTAAGGGTGATAAAACAAGCGTGACATATCCTGATACCATTTCAGCCGATGTTATGGACACATTATATGCAAATGGTTGGGAAGATCTTACCGACTTCTATGGCAACAAGGTTGACCTTTATAATAAAAAAGTTGACGCTTCTTCTGATGCCGGAAAGAAAAATCCTTGGAGAGTAATCTCTAACGGTTATGAACAGACATATTTTGGTTACTACGCAACTCGTTGGGCGGTTTATAAGCCGGATGTTGAAACAGGCGATGTAACAAGCTATTCACTTGTTGATGTAATTTCTTCATCATCGCTTCTCTATAACAATTATGCAGATATTCTTGCCGATAAAAAAACATATTCTGCTGGTGATACTTTGCTGAGCGCAAGTTCAGATGCCAAGGCGTATAAGGCATTTAAGGACGCCGGCGCTGACGGTGTTCCTGTTAAGATTACATATGAACAGACCATTGAGAGGAAAAATTCTATCGAAGGACGACCTAATAAGAATGAAAATGCGTTCAGAAACGACGGTCGTTGGTATTATTCGGAAGATAACCTCAATGTTACTGCTCATACGGTAATTGAATATGCTGACACTTTGAATGATTTCAGTGGCAAACTCGGCACCAACTTCTTCCGTGACTATTATCAGGACGGTGAAGTTGATTATACAAAGGATGGTTATGACAGCAGCAAATACACAGGTCTGACAACCGGAACAAGTGCTTATTTTACCAATGATGAATACTATAAAAAAACCGAAGCAAAAGGTCAGACAGGTTCAGGTAATACTTTTGATATTATTGCTAATACCGACCATGCATCGGAGTACATATTTGTCGGTTGGTATCTTTTGAGTGAAGGTAAATATTCACCTCTTACATCTACTGTTGAGAACAGCGTTTCTGTTCCGCAGGACAACAACGATGTTTATGTTGCAAGATTTATTAAAGCTCCGTCAGGCTCACTTACAATTTCTCATAAGCTTCATCCCAATACGACAGGACTCGGTAAGTGTTATGTGTCAGTTGATGTTCTTGACAAAACAGGTAAAGTAATTCATTCTTATGACGAAACCACAAGTGATATTACTGTTTCCAATGCCTATATTACATATAATCAGGGCAATAAGATTAAAATTACTTTGAAAACAGTACCCGGTGAGGCTACTACATTTACTGATTTCTATTCCTATTCAAAAGATTTTATTAAGCTGGTGAATACAGAAACAGGTGTAGTGCCTGCTGTTACCGTAACAAATGATGCAACTAACAATACCTACAAAGCTGAAATTTCATTTGATGTTGACGAATATTTGTTTGATAAAGAGTCAACTGATCACCAGCAAAATATTAAGGTATTGAACTACTACTCACTGCTTTCGCTTGGTAGTGTTAAGTACGAGATCAAATATACATTCAATACTCGTTTGTACGGTCCAAAGGTGTATAAGGTATCCGACACATTAACTGCGGATGATATTACCAATTATGGTTGTACTAAGACTAAACTCAGTGAGTCATTTGTAATGGCAAAAGCTCCGTTTGAATCCAATTTTAAACAGAATATCACATGGGATTCTAATAAAATTACATTTGGTTCTAAAGCCGACGGAACTTTAACTGCTGATATTACGGCTACACAGGTTGATGACAGAAATGTTACTGCTACATTCTATGTTGACTCGGATTCTCCTACTGAAAATATTACAACAATTTTTGGTAACAGATTCTTTAAAGACGGTTCATATATTTCAGCCAAAGATACAGGTATGACAGCCGATGTTGAAGGTTTGCCGGAGGCATATAGAAATAAAAACGGTGACTTTAGTTTCTGGTATGTAATGACAAAGGATAAAGAGTTTGTAACTAAAGCATACGGTCAGAATTTTGCTTATACCGGTTATGACAACTATATTGTAGTTGCTGTTTATGGTGTTAAGGGTACTCATAAAGATGAGTCAACAGATTCTTCAATTAACTTCTTACAGTACTCTCGCAACCATTGGAATGATACGGTAACAGGTGAAGATGGTACCGGTTCTTACAGCTTGGCAGGTACAGAATACGATCGTTTGTATGCTGACTTTAACCTTATGTTTAATCATAATGGCTTACTGTTGAATAATTACTCTGGTACTGACATTAAAGTCGGATATGCTATGGTTGTCGGCAGTAAAACAGACGGTAAATATACCGTTGATCAAGAAGAACTTAAAACTGCAATTTCAAATAAAGCAACAGGCGGCGGTTCTGTAGAACATCAATCAACATCTGCAACCGCTTCAAAGGCTGTTACAGTAACAGGTTCTGATAATGATGGTGCTAAGAAAAATGTTATTGTAAATTCAATCCGTATTGCCGATCTTGACAACAAGAACAGAATTACATCTTACTACGGATTTAAGAATTCTGAGGCTAACCAGTCATATTATGTTCAGGTGTATTCTTATGTAATTGTTGATAACGAGGTTACTCTTTCAGAAACACCTGTAGTTATTAACCTGAATGATATCGGTAATAAGACTTATGTACCTCAGCAATGATTAGAAAGGGAAAGTTTATGAAAAAAAATTATGAAACACCCGTTATTGATCTCGTAAGATTTGATTTTGAAACTTTGCTTACTGATTATATTCATCCGAGTAATCCGGAAGATACAGGATCAGCCGGTAATGATGGCAACGATAATGGTGATATGGGTGCTTAAGTGAAATTTGTGCAGAGCAGTGTTTTATATACTGCTCTGCCCGCTTTCAGGTGATTATTATGATTAAATTTAAAAAGACATTTTTATGCTTTTCTGTGGTTGCTTTAATTGTGTTAACCGCTGTGCAACAATGCTTTGCCGCAACATACCTTACATCGGACGGCTTTTACTATCTTCCGGATGATAAATATAATGCTACTGTTTACGGTTGTAATGACAACAAAACAGAGCTTGTTTTTCCCGATAGATTAGATAATTATAATGTTAGGTCAATAGCTGATTATTCATTTATAAATAACGGGAATATTACATCTATTGATTTTACAAATGCAAAATATCTTCGCTCCGTTGGTTATTTATCATTTTCAGGTTGTTCAAATGTCAAATCAATTGTTTTACCATACTGGATTAATTCCTTTGATTTTGGCTCTTTTCAAAATTGTACGGCATTGACTCAAATTGGATTGTATGCAAGAGTAAATAAAATTACAGAACAGTGTTTTTATGGTTGTTCTTCGCTGACTTGTATTGATCTTCCCGATTCCGTAAAATCAATTGAAAGATTTGCTTTTGGAAACTGTAAATCATTATCAGAGGTGTATATTCCTACATCCGTGACTTCTATTGCTTCTAACGCTTTCAGAAACTCTCCGAATGTAACAATCAAGGGCAGTTACGGTTCTTATGCCGAGGAATATGCAAAGGCTAACAATATTCCGTTTGAGGGCATTTCTGCTTATGATGTCGGTGATGTTAATATGGATGGCGGGATTAATATTTTAGATGCAACCCTTGTGCAGAAGTATGTTGTCGGTATTGTTGAACTTTCGGCAGAGCAAAAACATCTTGCTGATTATAACAACGACGGTGACATCACAGTAGTTGACGCAACGGAAATTCAGAAGTTTATCGTTCATTTAAACTAACCAATAAAAAAACAGGCTCACTTTTTGTGAGTCTGTTTTATTTCGGAGGACGCTTTGCCAAAATATTT
>UMDR01056151.1_pt1 | contig 15686 bp, 29 predicted proteins | sample 1964541 | NCBI WGS metagenome assembly UMDR01 (sample SAMEA4835999, study PRJEB28245) | human gut metagenome | biome: gut microbiome; material: fecal sample | place: Denmark | collected 2008 | reverse complement strand
CATTTCGCCGCGGCAAATGGATTGGCGACGCTGGAAGTGGTCAATATCGAACAGCCTGAGGAAAAAATCATTTTTTCGTGCCCTCTCGGTTCCGCAAATTTAAAAGCGTGCCATGAGGTGCAGAACATAGGGGCCTGCATTACTTACGCCCGCCGGTATCTCTGGGGATGCGTTGTCGAACTAATCGAAAACGATGCCCTGGACGCAATAACAGGGAAGGAAGAGAAGTCTCCAATAAAAAAGGAAAAATCGGATTACGACGATCTGGAAAACCCGGAAGACTGGACGGATGTGTTTACGGCGATGGGGGACGCATCGACACTGGATGAGCTGCGGGCGATTTTCGGTCCGGCATGGAAAAAAGCAAAAGGCAAAGACAAGGACGATATCAAAAAAGAATATGACCGCCTGAAAGCGATGATGGAGGAAAAACAATGAGTATCAATAAAGCCATCATTATCGGATTCTGCGGCCGTGATCCGGAAATACGATATATGCCGAATGGCGATCAGATCACAAACATTTCTGTCGCCACAACGGAAAGCTGGATAGACAAATCCACCGGGGAAAAGAAAGAACTAACGGAATGGCATCGTATCACTTTTTACCGAAAACTGGCTGAAATCGCCGGACAGTATCTGAAAAAAGGGGCGCAGGTTTATGTGGAAGGACGGCTGAAAACACGGAAGTACACAGACAAAAATGGCATAGAGCGTTACCAGACTGAAATCATCGCCGATCAGATGCAGATGCTTGGCCAAAAGCATGACGGTCAGCAAACAAAGCGAAATACGTATCAGGCAGGTAAAGACGGTTCAGACGATATTCCTTTTTGAAGGGTGATTTATGAGACAAGACAAACGCGCTCTTTTTCAGCGTATGCAGCAAATCCAGTCATGGAACGGAAAGCTGGATGAGGATGAAAAACGGGATTTGTCTCTTTTCGCCTGGCTTTCTCTGGATTGGGCGAAACGGGAACCGAACAGGCAGGCTGTTTTGAATATCGTTTCGGTCTGCAATCTGGCATTGGTTCTTGCGAACAAGGAATATCCGAAAGGTTATATGGGTGAAGCGAACACAGCATTCGCTGTCGTGCTTGCCAACTTGAAATTACTGATTTCCAGAGGAAAGGAAAAAGGAACGTGGTCTCTGAATGGAGACCTTATCCGGAACCTGCCGGTTGTTCTGTCTCTGCACGATCGTCAACTAACAGAAGTCAGCCGGAAAGTCATGGAGGCTTGTGTCAATTATGTCCGGGAGAATGTATGAGTAACTTGTACAAGCTGTCTGCCGAAGTGGCCGCACTGAAAGAAAAACTGGAAGCGTCCGATCTGGATGCACAAACAATTGCCGACACGCTGGAAGCGGAAAGTTTCGATTTCGAGGAAAAATGCAAAGCTCTGGGCTATGTCGTCAAAGAGTTTGAAAGCAAGATCATGAGCCTTGAAGATGCATATGACGAAATGTGGCAGCGGAAAGTCCGTTTTGAAAACAAGCGAAAAAGCCTGCTTGAGTATTTGCAGGCGTGCATGACGATTGCCGGAGTTAAAAAAGTCGAGGGCGTGGAATTTGATATCGTTATCCGCAAGAACCCGCACGCCGTGAAGATCATCGATGAAGGACTTGTGCCGGTATCGTACTGGAAAATCCCGGAACCGGCTCCGGCCAGACTGGACAGGAAGTCAATCCTGAAAGACCTGAAGGACGGCAAAAGCGTCCCTGGCTGTCAACTGGAACAGACCGAACGGGTGGAAATCAGATGAGACTGAAAGACTGGCTGATGGATCAGCCGCCAGACGAACCAACAAACGAAGACGAGCAAAACTCATCCCCCGTCCAGTAGCGGTGACGGGGAGACGAAACAACCGCTACGGCGTGAGGGTGACACCGACCACGCGTACTCATGATTATCTTTCCTTCGCCAGCTCCCCGGCTCTGGACAAAAGCCGGAATAACCAAAGGAGAAATGAAATGAATGAACTGGTGAAGTTGCGCGAAATGCTTTGCGAGATTTTTGGCAATGTGGATTCTTATTTGGTTGTCACAAGAGATGGCGATCAGGCCTACACGGCATTTGATGCCAACAATGATGATCTGGCTTATATGGTTGCGCTCGCCAATAAAGCGCTTATGCAGCGCCTTGAACAAAAAAATAAAAATCTGAATTGAACCTTGAAAATACCATGAGTAAACCATATTGCCGCTACTGCAAGAATGACATACATCTGTACTACATCGGGGACGCCGAATATCCATATCAGAAGGACTACGGCCCTGTCTGGAAATGTGTCCCGTGTGACGCTTATGTTGGGTGCCACAAGGGCACCGAACGCCCTCTTGGCCTAGTAGCGGATGCAGCAACCCGCGCTGCAAAAATCAAGGCTCATGCCGCTTTCGATCCTCTATGGATGCGGAAAATGCGAAAAGAAGGGATATCGAAATCGGTCGCTCGTGGTGCTGGATACCGCTGGCTTGCTGATCAACTAGGCATCCCAAAAGAAAAATGTCATATCGGTATGTTCAGCGTCGATACCTGTCTGCGAGTTATAGAAATTTGCGAAAACGTTGGGAGGAGATAGAGAAATGAAAGCAGTAATAACCATTGAAGACGATGGGGATGAGGTAAAGATAAATGCCTATTTCGGAGAAAACGGCATTAACGATGAATCGTATGCGCACTATTTGGCATGTTTTGCCGTAGGAAAAATCGCTGAAAAAATGAAATCAGAAGACGCTTGACAGACAGGTGAACTATGAGTGAATTGGAAAAGATTTCGGCTGTAAAGGAAAAAAGTCAGGCAATCGGAGAATTTCTGGAGTGGGCACGATCGGAAGGATTTTTTCTCGCAAGCTGGCAGCATTTCGGAAATCCGGAGCCTGAAGGTTACGACAGACTTCTCGGGTGAACGATGAAAGAAATAGTTGATCGGATTCTGGCCGGTAGTGTTGTGGATATTGCCAAAGACGGTGGGGATTATTACTTAAATGTTTTAAAGGATGGCAATAAATATAAAATCGGCTTTATGAGTTCGTTGCATAACAAGGAATATGGCTCGCGTTTAACCGTTGAAATGATTAAAGAGGCCGTAGAACGTTTGATTGCGTTGTCGGATGAATTGAATGCTCGGAAGAAGTTTAAAAATGGAGACAAGTATTTTACTGTAAGGCCCAACGGAAAAATAATTGATTGGTATTTCGATTCTTCTGAATCAGGGGACATGGCACGTCTGTATATGGGCAATCTGTTCACGACACTTAAAGAAGCCGAAGAAAATAAAGGCGCTGTTATGGCGAAGTATCAGGAGTTGAGAGACAAGGGATTAGTATGAGCTATATGAAACGAATCATACTAATTTTACTGGGGTTATACATATTATTTTGTCCTTTTATCCCGGTGTTTTTTGATGAATCCATGAGAGAAGAATTAAAGGCGGCAGTCTTTTTATCTTTAATAATGGCACTCAGTTTCATGCCGATTGTTTATGTTTTTTGGGATTTAATAGATGACGACTGAAAGAAAACCACATAAATGGGCCGAAATCATCAAGGCTTGGGCTGATGGAAAACCGATACAGTATAAGTATTTGGACTGGAAAGACAGCGAGTGGAAAGATAATGATATGCCTCTCCCAAGATTCGATATAGGCGATCTTGAATGGCGCGTCAAGCCGAAAAATATAGTCGTCAAAACAAAGCTTGGATATGAAATAGATAGTTTTACCGGTTGGGGAAAGCTTTTTCATGATACAGGAGTTAAGCCGAATATCCGTTTTGAGTTTGACCCGGAAACCCTCAAACTTGTTAAAGCGGAGATGATCGGAAATGAGTAAAGGGCTTACCGTATTTATTAAGACAGGCATGCGCGGAAGTGAAGTCAAAGAATTTTATTCTTGGGATAAATTAGGAATTACAGAACAGGAATTTGACGATATGCCAAAAGAAATACAAGAAAAATTTGCGTGGGAGATCGCCAGTGAAAACATTGAATGGGGTTTTTACAAGGGGAAAGAAAATGACTAAAACGCCTGAATTGCTGCCGTGCCCTTTCTGTGGAGGCCCGGCGGATTTTCAAGAAAATGAATGCATTGGATACGCATATTGTATTCAATGCTTAGCTAAAACAGATGAATTTTATTCTTGGAGAAATAATAACTGGAAAGAAGATGCAGCACGGGATTGGAACTCCCGCACTCAATGTCCAGAATGTGAAAAAAAGAAAAAGGCGATTGAGCACATTTCGTTTCACCTTGAAATGGTTTTATGCGCGATGCAAGCAGCTTACGTCGAAATGTGTAACACAGGTGCAGATAACGCAATGCGTTGGATTGAAAACACTCTCGACGGCCCGGGATTGATTCCCGACGTACCAAAAGGAATAACCGCACAAGAATTTTTTGATAAAGAAATGGCGGAACTTGAATCGAGGATGAGGAATGAAACCAACTGATTTTTTACCAAAAACATACGAAGAGATAGAAGATTTTGTTGGTCTAAATTTTATATACCGGGAAGAGAAAGATGGAGAAATATTTTTCAAACTGTCAGCACATGATCTTTTGTCCTCATTTAGGGACTTGAAGGATGCGATTGGAGAGAAAAATGATAATGGTGTACGTGCAATATAAGGACAGACCAGATGTCTGCGGGACGGCTTTCGGTGGTGTTATGGACGAATTTCTGAATCAGGATGAACTGGCCTTTTTAACCGGAAGGACAAAAAAATCCGCACAAATTCGGTGGCTGACGAACTGGGGATACCGTTCCAGCGTTTTCAGTTTCGCGATTTACGCGCCAAAGCGGCAACAGACATAAGGGACATTTACGGCATCGTCGAAGCATCTAACCTGCTGGGACACACCAACACCAGAACGACGGAAATCTACATACGACAGCAAAAAGGCAAGACGGTAAGACCGGTTATGGCGAAACAGGTGTTTCGCCATGAAGACGCAAAGAAAGTCGGGAATGATGATAAGTAATTGATTTAATTGGCCTGCCCTAGTGGATTCGAACCACTGACCTACGGCTTAGAAGGCCGTTTACAAATTATTTAAAATCAATAGGTTAGTTAAATTTTCGTTTCGCCATGCACAAAAAATAATCAGCTCAAACACCTGATAAATACTAGCTATTATTTTTTATGGCGAAACACTTTTGATCTGAAAAAATAAGCCTTCAAGCCGGTTTTTTCATTGCAGCGCCTTGTACTGATCAATACACAGATTCAGCTCCCGGATTGCTGCGTCTCCGTCGGCTGCGATAGAGATAAGATCGTAAGCAGTCTTTCCGTCAAGTTCGGCTCGCGTTTCTCCAGCGTCATTGGTGGTATTTCCGGGCACTGTACAGCCACGGGCGGGGACTGACAGGCGCACAGTGCCAGCACGTATGCGACCGCGCAGCCGGTTGATTTCAGTTTGTGCATTCTTTTTTTCCTTTTCGTGTTTTCTGGCCAGCGCGTCGTGTTCCGCCTGCATGGCCTGTTCTTTCTTGCGGGCATCCTGTTCGGCTTTCAGGACGGCTTCGGCGTGGTCTTTTTCCAGTTTGGCGATCCGGTTTCCGCTCCACCAGCCGTTGATCGTCCAGCCCAAAAAAATGCCGGTCACAAGACCGGCAAGCAGGATGATCGATTTCGTTTTCAGGTTTTCCATTTTTTCAGTTATTCGGTTTTTCCTTATAGCTGGACAGGTTCTTTAAAGCATTTTCGTTCTCTAAATTCTTCCTGCTTTCCCTCGTTCCAGTTCTGCACCGGTCGGTGGTACCCCATCACCCGCGTCCAGACTTCGCATGGCGTCCGTTTTTCCCGTGGCAATTCTTCTCTTGTCATTTCGCTTCTCCCGTGAAATGCTTGTTTTTACGTATTCTGCTGATCTTCCATCCGCCCTCAAACCCGACACAATCGGCGATGAAATCCCATACATCAGAGGCTATTTCGATGAGACAGTCAGGTACAAATTCGCGGGCCATTATGTCCGCTCCGTCCATTCCGTCAAAATTGATGTACGCCGGCACGCAACCACAGAAAAGCCCTGTGTACTCGTATTGCGTTCTCAATTCTTTTATCTTGCTCATTTCATCCCAATACACATTTTGTATTCCGCTTCCCGCCGATTGACCAGCCCAGGCAAGACCTTGCCGCCCGCACGGTTCCAGCGCCTGATTTCCGCGCACGCGCCGGCTTGTTTAATTTGTTGGTAATTTTCCGGAACATATTGACCTTCGCAAATGAGCTGCTTTTATTTTTAGCTTTGTTTCTTCACTCATTGGACCGCGCTTTTTTCCTTTTTGAGATTCCCAATATTTTTTGTATCTTGCGCGTTTCTCGTCTGTCATTGGCCCATAATTCGGGTTCTTTTCACCACGAATTTTTGAATATATTTTGTTCTTTTTAACTGGGTCTGATAAAAGCTTTCTCCGTGCCTCAATAGATGCCTGTATCTGTTCTCTGCTAGGCTTCCATCCACTCGCTTTTCTTGTAGCCGCTATTTTTTCCCTTACCTCTTTTGGCATTTCTCGATTTTTCCATGCCGCTCTGCCTTTCTCCGCCATATCGCGCATGTTGTCAGCGTTCGTTCCGACAAATAGATGTTTAGGGTTTACGCATGACGGGTTGTCGCAACGATGACAAACAAAAATCCCTTCATGTATTTCTCCGAAAAATGCCTCATATGATATTCTGTGCGCTAATAATATTTTGTTACAGATATTCAACACACCATATCCTGCTTTTGTTTTACCGCCATTCCACTCCCAACATTCGTTTTCTCCTTTGACATGTGTTCTTCTTAAAATGCGACATTTTAGAGAACAATATTTCATTCTGTACGGACCTTCAAAATTCGTCCCACAATATCTGCATACTGGCATAAAATCACATATGTTTTATAACTGACTAACGCGACAATATTACATTATTTTTTTATTCCGAGACACGTTTCTTTTTCTTTTTGACGTCTTTTTACAATTCCAGGAAGTTTTTTGCCGCCAGCATATACCCATTTATCAAGCTCGTTACACGCCCCTGTGTAATCGCCTTTGTTGAGCTTTTTGATTAGTGTTGACCTGCAAAAAGCACCAGCACCTATCTGATAGGATAGGCTGACGTAGGCATCGAACTCATGTTGATACAGCGGCACTTTGATACAGCTTCGGATAGCGTCCGCATGCTTCTCGGTGCTTGTCAGCAACTGCACAAGCGCCCGTTCCGGTGTGGTCTTGTCGCCCATCTTCACACCTGCTGTTTCGCCGTAGCCGATGGTAGTAACGCCTACCGCATCCTTGTACGCTTCGCCGCGATAACCTTCATGCGTGGCGATACCCACAAGCGCGGCTGCCGACACAGCCAGCGCCGCCACAGTAATGCGCGTCTTATTCATTTATACCCCCGTGCTGCGAATAGGCGTAGCATTTCAGCTCGTACAGCTCTTTTTGGAGCGCGTCGAACTTGTTGTGCAAGTCGTCGTGACGTTCATCATTTGTACGGATCCGTTCTTCAAGCCGATCTTTCATCCGATCGATGCATCCGCGCAATCCGTCAATCAATTTGTATAGCCGCCGAAAGAAAAACCAGAACATTGTCGCAACACAGACAACAAGCCCGGAAATGATGCTGATAAGAAGCTCTGGCGTTATGTAATTCATCCTCTTTCCTTCCACGGGTTGATGCTGCACACAAACATCGCCGTATAGTCAGGTATGACAAATGCCGGATTCTCGGCATGCTGAATGCGGTACTTGCACGCACTCTGCAATTTCCAGCCAAGATAAACGCGCAGACACCGCCCGGAAAACGTTGGCCAGATCACGTAAAGCATCCATCGCGCCTTGATCGGATTGCGGGACGTGGTCGCAAACCAAATGCCCGGATGAAACGGATCGTTGTCCGTCTCGCTGTCTCCGCATTGCAATAGCTCATCGTCCGAACCGATGAACGTGCTAAATACCGTCCATCGCCATCCGTATGCTTTGTTCCGCCATAGCCATGCGACACGCTGAATGTACATGCCGATTTTCGGATGCGCGGCAACAAACCCCGCCCACCGATCGAAATGTCCGCTGTCCCCCTCAATAGGATTGTCAGGCGTGAGCCAGAGACGCAGCGGGTTTTTGTCGGACAATGTGACATCGCCCTGTCCATCGGCGAACAGGGCGATTATCGGTGCGAGTGGAAAAGCGAGAAGACAGACGATTGTAGTGAGTGGCAGGTATAGCAGCCAGATCATACCGCTGCGTCCTCGTATGGTTTAACCCACAGTTCGGACTGTTTCTGACCGGCCAGCGCACAGGCTCTTGCAAGCTGCTCATAGCTGACGCTTGCGATTGTGTTATCTGCCAGCACCCAGTCGGTCTTTTCGCTCATCTGAATGCCGGACAGCTGTGCAGACAGCACTTTTCTTGCCATGCGGTCTTGTGCCTTTTCGTCTCCATCAAATACCATACCGTCCACTTCGACGGTGATGCGGGAGACAGCTTCGGCGCGATCCGTCTTGGCTTCCGACATGGCGACTTCCGCGGCTTTGTCATCGTCCAGCACCCATTGCCCGGAGACGGCCTTGTATGCCGGGCCGGGTTGTTTGCCGGTCATTTCGATCAGTCCTTCCTGGGGCCAGTAGCCGAAATTCCCGTCCCGATCGAACGTCTTTCTGACTTTGGTGGCATCGAATGATCCCTCAAGTGCGTAGGTTTTGGGTGGGTATTTTGTGTCGATTTCCGACTGTTCCATGCGTTGGAATTCGTTGTCGTCGGCATTGATTTTGTAGCCTTCCGGCAGATCGATGATTCCTTCCGATACCTGTTGAGACAGGGGTTTCAGGCCGGTCAGATCGTCTTTCAATGCCGCGAAAGGTAGTCCGACATACCCCGGAAATCCGCTCGGGACTTCGATGGCGTTTTCCGGTTTTTTGGCAGAGCAACTGTGTTTTGTGATTACTCCATTATCGATGATGATGTATTCCATGTTTTTTCCTCTTTGTGGGGAGTGGCTGTTTTTCCGTGCTGAAGGTGGTAATGCTGCCGCGTTCGGCTCGACGCAGACAGACGGGGCACCGAATATTTATGGTAGTGTTTCTTTCGGTGTATATAACGATTCCGCGGGGGCTGCACCTCATAACCCAATTGGTGCTTTCGGTATCGGGGCGGCAGAACTTACATGGCTGAGTCAAGGCGAAAATCAAAGATCAGCGCCAACGTATTTCGATTTTTATGCCAGCAGAGTTGACAGTAGATACAACTTACCCGAAGTGAGGACGGTTAACAGTACTATCCGTGTCTGGAAAAGGACAGCCTAAGCAGTGCGTTTCCAGATGCGGACGGTGCTGTTGTAAGGGCGTACTTCAGCCAGAACATATTTCCCGTTGCTATTTGAGGCGACAAAATTGATTTGAGCAGCACCGCGTGTCGCGAAGTTCCAGCCCGCGCCACCTACATTGTAAAATGCCCCCGATGCATATCCACCATCATTAACACCGATTGATCCTGTAATATTCGGCGCCCCGTCTGTCTGCGTCGAGCCGAACGCGGCAGCATTACCACCTTCAGCACGGAAAAACAGACCGGCGAACTGGGCGCTGATGTTTTCCCACGTGCCACCATAGAGATCGGCTGGGGCGGCCATACCGGAAAACTGTATACAATATGCTCCGACCGGCATGGCTGACGGGATGACGATGTTGAAGCCGGTGGCCGGGTTTTGGAGTACCCATTTGCCCTGCGTAGAATCGTATTGCAATATCATCCAGTATCCATTACCGGCAATATCGCCAATAGCAAGCGGTTGGTATGTCCCTTTGGTGATGGTGGTGGCGGTAAGACCATCCGGACTGAACGTCGGTGTCGTTGTGGCGTTTGACGCAAGCGCACGCACGAAAACAACAAGGCCGTTCGTCAATTCGGTAATCGCAGGATCGAATGTCGCGGTAATGGCGTCAGATGTGCCTTCACCGACAGCGATATACAGCGATGAACCTTTTGCTGCATCGCCAGCCCACGGCAGCCACGAAGTGCCGATTGATTCAGGGGATTCATTGAAGTCGGTCGTATTGTTGGCAATCGCGCTGACATACGCTGATGCGCCGTCATTGGATTGCAATACCGCCCCCAGTGGATAGCCGCCGATTGTTGAGGCAAAGTCTGCGTTGAAAGTCGGTAAACCACCAGATTGAGAAAACCCGATGCTCGACGAAAGCGCGAACAAAATGCCGTTCATGTCCATGCCCTGCGGCGGCAAACCGCCGGCGACAAGCGGCGTCATCGTGACAGGCGGGAAGCCCTTTTGGTACGACGCATAATTGGTCTGTCCTGTTTCTGTAGATGGCGTTACCGGAATCGTGTTTTTGTCGCCCTGCGACGCAAAAGGAACCGGCATCAAAACTTGTGCTGGAACGCTCATGTTTCACCCATAAAAAAACGGGCTGTAGCCCGTTATGATTGACTGTAAAAAGTACCCTGATTAAATGGCGCGTAGCCCGGTGACGCCTCATTGAAACCAAAAGTGTTTGGCGTCGGGATTTGCAGATACTCCGCCCTTACGCCCGCTGGTCGCGGCATGACAGATGATGTGACGATAGCCCACTCATACGGCTGCAAGTAGAACTCGAACACGTATCGCATTGCCATGTTGCCAAGGTCAAGCACATAGCACCGCTGACCGTCGAACAGATATTGAAGCAACTGGTTTAGTGTCGGCACGTTCGGTCGGCAGATGTTGGACATCGCCTTGACCATGATGAGCTTTCGGTATACATCATCTGCCAGACGGTATGTCTGCGTTGCTGGATCGCCATTTGCGAACGGTGCCTCGTTGAATGGCGTGAACGAACCATCGCCCGTGTAGAATCCGAAATTTACACCGGTGCCTTGAATCGTAAGGTACCGTTCCACACCGACAATGCGGCCCCATATGTCAAGCCCGAATCCTTGCGCTGTATCCAGATTGACGACATTGTCGTAAAAGTCGTCGATTGTCGTTTGGAAGTCGTAATTCTGATAAATGAAATCCACCAGCTGCGACAGAATCGGGCTGGACTGATATTGAATCGGAATCATGAGATCGTCACCTGAATGCCAGACTGTTGAATGACCGGAACCTGATCGATGCCCATCGTTACCGCGTTCTGATTCGCTTCTGACGTACCTATCTGGATTGAAATGATATTGATCTGGCTGCTGACAGCGGAAACGATCCTGTAATAGGACGATGCGTAAATTGCGCCGCCGATTCGCGGTCTTGCGAATCCGTCAACCTGACCGTTGAACGCTGCGATGATTGCAGACTGAATCTGCGCGATGACATCAGACGGAAGCTGCGTATTCTGCTGGATCGTGACCGCGAAAAGAATTTCGGTTGGTGTCGGGCGGTTGAACGTGATCTGGTATTCAGGGTATGGCGTTACATATGCGGAATCATCGTACACCGTTACGGTTGTGTTTCCGTTCATTCCGCAACCGATGTCCTTCTTTGTCCAGATCGTTTGGGCAACCGTATCATCATCACCGCCGACCACTCCGACATACACGCTGTGCGGCGCAAGCTCGTAGTTTGTCGCGCCATACTGGATTGTTTCGTCTGACGGATTGTCGCAAACAAAACAATCCGTCACTTCGTCAATTTCGGACACAGCGGCGCGGATGGCTGGCGCGGTGCCAGTCGCATTGAGTGCAACAGATTCTTGCCTGCGTAACTCGAAAGCGTCCCTGCCTTCGACATCGGTTCCTGTCACGCCGGGACTTTCGTTTGTGATCGCGTCCCATCCTGGGACGGCGACTTGAATGTACACCAGCGAACCGGCTGCGCATGGAATGGCACCGCTGACCTGATTGGCAAATTGCACCGTCGCTTGACCGTTTGAGCCGAATGAAACCGCGGACAACGATTCATAGACATTGCCGGATGTGTCTCTTGCTAATGAGCCAGCCGGCAACGTATTACCCGGAATGCCGGTGCAGGTCGCACTGACGATTGTTGGTGTTCCTGATTTTCGAGTGATGAAATAGATCCTTGCCAGAGCGTCCTGAAAACGTCCGATCGCCGTGTCCGGATCGAATTGTGACAACGTGAACGCGAGACTTGCATACGCCAGCGCGATAGCCTGCGCCCGCTCCGCCGACAACACATATTGCGGCGTTGAAACAGACGTCACGTTCAGATTTCCGCCGAATGCTGCATTGATGTCTTGCAAAGTACCCGAAAGAATATCCTGCGTTTGTGGAACCGATATGCCAGTTTCCGTGATTGTTACTGGCGGAACGTTAGTTTGCAATGTTGACATTGATCGTCTCGGTTTCTGTTGTGATCTGGATTTGTCCTGACAGCTGGCGATTCTCGAAAATCAGTATCGGAGTAGCGTCCACGACGCCCGGAACCGTTTTCGCTTCTGTGCGAAACCACTCGGTCAGCATGGCGACCGGCGGGCGTTGACCTAATACGCTGGCCTTGTACGGGACACCACGCGATGTATCGAAAAGCGCTTCGCCTTGCCACAATCGGCAGGCTGACGCAACGTCTTGCGCGATGGCATATGGATCGCTTGCCATTGCAATGTTTCCGGACGCATCCACCGTCAAATCCCATTTTTCCGGGACGAGATAAAGAGTATTCATTGCGGTTCACCTGTCGTTGATCCCCCGGACTGGACGCCACCGTGAACATGCGTTTCAAGAGTGATCCCATTGCTGGAAATCGTGCCGCCGGTGTTCGTAATGCCGCCGGATGTTTGTGCGCCGGAACCTTTCGCGCCGGTCTGTGTCATCTGTCCTGTGATCGTCATGAGTGGCGTATCGACCGTCACTTGCTGATCTGCCGTGATCGTCACTGTCGGGGCTGTCAGATTGATAGCTGTCGGCGAGTACACCGTAATTCCAGCTTGAGAGAACTGGATATACTGCGTTGGCGTGCTGTTCAGAATGCCGTTGACATATATGGCGTCAGACAGTGAGAACTTGCGAAGTGACGCGGTCGCAGAATCCCCGCGAGTGCGTTTCACGCCTGAAATGTCGCGGCTTGAGAAAACCGCAAACCCGATGTCGCCCGGCTCCGGATCTATGATGATCGCGTTCGCCCCGCCTTGAAGCCTGAAATATGGCGCGTTGTATATCGCCGGATACGGTACCATTTCTCCGGTTGCTGTCTGCTGCTGGATCAGCGGCTGGATATTGGCTGTTCCAACGGGAGCCAAACCGCCACCATTCACAGCAAGCACCTTGCACGGCAGACAGGCGTACATCTCACGAATGAACGCATCGAATTGATAGCGTATTTGCGCTATTTCGTCTGTTGACAGCCCAAATGAAGCATTTTCTGTATAGTTATTGTCCATCGTTGTAGCACAATAAAAACCGTGATCCCCACCCCGTGAAAATCGGACTGTCGTTTCCTTGCGTATCCACGCTCAGGAAATCGCCCGAAAATCCGAGATAGGGCGCGTTTATCAGGTATGTCCGATCAACCATCAGCACGTTCTGGCAAAGCGCCTGACCGTTCTGCGAAGCGGAAAAATACTGCCGTCCGCCCATCTGTCGTAAAAGGATCGTGACCTGCTGCCCGCCGACTTCGCAAACGACTTGCTGGGACGGGACAGGCTTCAAGGGAATGGTGTAAAACATCAGAACAAATTGCCTATTGCGGTTGCCGCATTCGTGACCGTACCGATCACACTATCTGCCGCACTAATGACGGACGCAGAAACACGTTGCGCAAGGGATGTCGGCGCATCGTTGGCTGACTGCGCATTTTCCGTGCTGGCGTTTGCCGTACTGGGCAATACCGGTATTGCTGTCATGATCTTTCGGAACGCGCACCGTGCAATGATGAGCGATGCCCCGCCATTGTCTGCATCCCGTATCACCTCATATGATTCAAGCGTCATGTTTTGGTATGTGCGCTCCGGCACGACGATGTCGTAAACAGTCGGGTTCTGCACATTCGTCTCAAGCCACGACAGGAACGTTTTACGGTTCGTCAACCCGCCGCCACGCGCCATTTCGATCATGACCATATCGGGAACCTGCACCTTGTTGTAACTGGCGAATCCGCCTTGTTCGATACGGTAATCACAGACCTGCGTTTCATGCCGTGAATCAAGAGAGCGGATACTGTCAACCGTTACAACCGGCGAAACGCCGGACGACTGACCGCCGATCAATTCCCCGATCGTCGTTGTGCCTATCGGGGTGGACAAAACGACCCGCTCAAGATTCTCACCAAATGACGGTGTCACATCGCCGGAATTTGCCGGGTATATACCCCATTGCCCGGAGAAAGACCCAAGCAGTTCCCACAGCTTCGCTTCCGCCGAACCAAGAATGATCGTTGCGGTTGACGATGCTGTGATGCTGCTCAAAACCGGAATGCCGTTCATGATGAAGTCAGTTTGTAAATCAGTTGCAGTTCAGTTTGCCAGAGGCCGTTAGGGGTTTCGGATTGCAGCCGATGAGACATTTTCAGAATGAGACATTCAGCCTCGCTTGCGCCGATTTCCTTGCCCATTCCCTTTTGAAACAGCACCTGTCTGCTTTTGACGGTTACGGGAGCCAGCCAACGGTAATAGGGCGAAAACAGCGTCCTGACGATGCAGCCGTTCGGGATGAGTGACGGGTACCCGATCATCCCTGTTTCGACCGAAATAGTGATCGGTGTGATCGCTCTGGACTGACCGGCGGCAACGATAACCACCGTATTGCCCTCGAACTGAACCGAAATGTTCGCCTGCCTTGCGACAGACAGGATCATTTCCTTGTACGAACCGGACAAAGCCACATCAGTCAGCGACGTAGTGACCCCATTGTTTTCCAGCACGTACTTGTCCGCCGCTTCCGTCCGTGTCGCGTTATAGTTGTCCAGGATCGTCTGAATTATCTGCGGGACAGTAACCGACCCGTTGAACGAAATCGCGTTTGGCGGCGCGGTATTGAGCTTGAACGACGACATCGCAAAAATGTGCATCGGTACGGTAGGCATGCTGTTGTAGTCAGCCAGCGCCTGAAAAATCATGCCGGAGAACACAAGGATGTCGTTGCCCGTCTCGTCCTGCGCATACAGTGACACCGTGTTCGGTTTCAACAGGTTGATCTGGACAGTCCCTTTTATGAGCGTCAGCGCGTTCATCGTGTCCGCTTTCAGTCCAAAGACGACGATATGCGCTTCATCCAGCGCAGAGAAAGGGGAAACACGGATGTTCGCGTGGATTCTCAACCCTGAAAGCTCTATTCGGTTATCCTCTGGCTTTCCGGTAAAAGACCCCTCACCAAGCTCGAAAACGATGCGGAAAGTGCGTTTGACAAAGCTCATATAAATACAGATGTCAGTGCGCCGATATTCTGCGTTCTCTTTCGGATTTCAGCGACGATTTCGCTTGCTTCTGTCGATGGCGCATACACAGTAATGTTCTGCGTAACGGTCGGCGAAGACTGCGACACTTTCGTGGTAGCGGGGGCGACGCTGTAAGCCGCAGGTTGAACACGTGGCATGATGACGTTTGGTGTCTTGCTTGCTTCTGCGTATGTCGCGTTTCGGCCATTTTTCAAATACTCTTCTCGCATCCCCTTCAACCGCGCTCCCATCTCTGCGCCACTTATGGATGCTCTGTTTCCTTGTGTCCCGTGCCAATAGCTCAATCCTGTATCAGGATTTGCGACAGATGCCCATTGGGTTGCTATGGCTTTGATCGCACCATTCAGGTTGTTGTTGCGACCTT
>UMDR01020444.1_pt1 | contig 15963 bp, 8 predicted proteins | sample 1964541 | NCBI WGS metagenome assembly UMDR01 (sample SAMEA4835999, study PRJEB28245) | human gut metagenome | biome: gut microbiome; material: fecal sample | place: Denmark | collected 2008 | reverse complement strand
GGCAGGCAGGCAGGCAGGCAGGCAGGCAGGCAGGCAGGCAAGGGAAAGTCTGCCCTTTTCGCGTACTCTGAAACCGTATACTCTTCGCGCCGTTTGCGGGATTGACCCGTGAGCGGCGCTTTTGCGTGGGTGAAAGGAACGACAAATCAAAACGAGGTGTGGGATATGAAGAAGCTGTGGATCGCCCTGATCCTGGCGCTCACGCTGTGCCTGCTTTGTGGCGCGGCACTGGCGGATACTGTCTATACCGTCACTTTGACAGCCAACCCGTCTGAGGGCGGTACGGTAACTGGCGCAGGCGCTTATTCAGATGGGGAGACAGTAACGATTGCTGCCTCAGCCAATGGCGGGTATCGTTTTGATCATTGGGAACGCGGAGACGGATCGTTCTTTGTTGAAACGGCGTCTTACGCTTTTGTCATTCATGATAACATATCCCTTGTGGCTGTCTTTGTAGAGGACGCCTCAAACGTGAGCAGCTATACCCTTGCAATGCCGCAAAGCGTGACCATTTCCCCGAATGCGGTAACAACAGCTTTCGCGGTGAATGTCTCTGCACTGGATCTACGACCGAATGCTTCCGGCAATACACCGGAAAGCTTTCGAGTGAAAATAAACGCAACGACGTTGGTAAGCCAGTCTGACCCGGATAAAATGATTTCATTCAAGCTGACCCCTTATGGCACCACAGTTGGTCTACAAGAAGCTATTTATCTCAGGTTTGATAGCGCACAATCAAAACCGGGCTATATCGTGATTACAGATTCACAATGGGCCGCTGCTGCGCCGGGCGTCTATACAGGATCAATGACGTATCAGCCTTACTATCAATATTCAAATGGAAATGTTGAGTGGCTTGAAACCACCAAAAGCATTCCGGTCACATTGACGATCCCGGAGCCTGCCATCACCTACACCGTGACAGTCAACAACGGCACGGGCGGCGGCAGCTATGCCCAAGGCGCAAGCGTCAAGATCACGGCAAATGCTGCGCCGGAAGGACAACAGTTCAATAAATGGACTGGTGCGGATGGCCTGACTTTTATCGATGGTAGCGCCACAACCGCCACAGCCACCTTCACCATGCCCGCAGAAGCTGTGACCTTGACGGCAACGTATTCGGAAACAGGTATTATCCCCGGTGAGTATGCGCTGACACTGGACCCGAACTATGAAAATAAGCCGGTCGATTACATAACCGGCATTTCCTCCTATACCCTTCCTTCGCTTCAGCGAACTTATTATGACTTTCTGGGCTGGGCGGAATCTTCGGACGGGGCTGTCCGGTACCATGCGGGCGAAACGGTCACGTTGGAAGGCAATCTGACGCTTTTTGCGAAATGGGAGGGGAACAATATCCCGCCCAGCTATTCTCTTTCGCCCACGGAATACACCCTCAGCGGCAGCGGCTATACGGACATCCCCTGCACGCTGACGTCAATCGAGGCAGGGTGGATCAGCGAGATTTCAGGAGGTCGTCTCGTAGAAGCAATTGCAGAAGTTATCGGTTTCTATATGAATGGCGGAACGATGACCGACGGCAGCGGGCACAGCATCCCGTTCCTGGTGGATAATCCGTGGCACACAACGGGACCGCAGCAGAGGGCGCTTCAACAGCGAGAGTTCAATATGGATCAGCAAGGCGTTACTGTCGGCATGGCGATCTACATCGACCCCGATGTTTTCAGTCAGGCTGCGCCGGGAACCTACACGGGCACATTCACCTATGACAGTTATTGGAGAAGCTATAGTGCAAATACTGGTGAGGTTGCCGGTGAATCCGGCTCCATCGCCCTGACGCTGGTGGTGCCGGAGCAGACTTACGCTATCGCCGACGACGGCGCTGCGCAAGCCTATACCTATGACGACAGCTTCAATCAGGTCTTTCCCACAGGGGCGGCAGCGGGCACGGAACTGTCCCTCTGGATCAGGGAGGACGCCATGCCGGACGCGGGCAAATACTTCACTGGGGAATTTACCCTGGACGGTGTCAGCTTGGGCAGCGTCACGGAAAACGGCTGGACACACCCTGTGGAAGGATTCATCATGCCCGCCCATGCCGTGACCATCGGTGCGGTGCAGGCACAGCGAGAAACTCTGACGCTGAACTTTACGCAGAGCGCAACGCTGAGCCTGCCCCTAGACGCCTGGATGCAGCTGCAGATGTTCGAAAGCGAGAATCCACTGATCCTCTACGATGACGCCAGCGGCATCGAAACCCTTGACGTCAATCTGGACGGCACGGGTGACCTGCTGATTACCCATCCGGATGGAACCGGCACCGACATCACCCTGACCCTGTTGCCGGACCAAACCACTTTCGGAAGCTTCGATTTTGCCTTCACAGGCGCAACGGATCGCTACGGCACAATTTCCTTCATCCTCTCCGCACCCGCCTTTGGCACGGCGGACTTCACCCTGCCCGCTGCCATTCATGCCATCGAAGACAACGCCTTTGAGGGCATCGCGGCGACGGTGGTGGGCATTCCCAGCGGCTGCGCGTCCATCGGCGATTACGCCTTCGCAAATTGCCCGAATCTGACGCAGATCCGCATCCCAGCCAGCGTGACCGCCATCGGCGCAGACATCTTCAGTGGCTGTGCTCATACGGTCTATGTCTTCGGTACAGCAGGCAGTGCAGCGGAGACGTATTGCCAGGATCCTGCTCACAATTGCGTGTTTGTGGCCGAGTAGCCGCGAAAACAATCTGTCCACTGAGCGCTTCTCTTTGCGAGAGGCGCTTTCTTTATGCCCTTCAGGAGGTGAACCCCTATATGATCTGCGTCTATCCCGCCGACTGTACCGACTTCTCCACCAACGGCAATGGCACTCTTGCCCCGCTGTCGGCAGAGGTGACGGAAACGCTGAACGGCGAATACGAACTGACGCTGGTGCATCCCATCGATGAAGCCGGGAAATGGCAGCGGCTGGTGGAGGGCTGCATCCTCCGCGCTCCGGTACCCGCCGCCATGACGCCCCGAGTCAACTTCACCGCACCGGGCGACGACAACCGGACGGAGGTATGGCGGGTGAACACGGACTTCTCCGGCGCGGAAACCCGGAAAGGCACCCTGCGCTTGCGCTCCGGGCCGGGCACCAAGTACAAGGTGCTGGCGACATATAAGAACGGCTCCTTCGTGCAGGTCATCGCCAAGACCAGCAGCAGCTGGTACGAGGTGACCGCCCCTGACGGAAAGCACGGGTACATGTCCACCACCTACCTGGTACTGGATCATACGGAAGGTTCCGCGTCCGAAGCGACCTCCTCCGTGGTGGAATCCCGGCAGCTTCGGGATCAGCCCTTCCGCATTTACCGCGTGGTGCCGGAGCTCGACAAGATCACGGTGTACGCCCGGCATGTGTTCTATGACCTGCTCGACAATATGATCAAATCCTACAAGCCCTCATCCTCTGCGGTGGGGGCTTCTGTTGTGCAGACGATCTCTTCCTCCTGCCTGTCGGAGCACGACTTCACCTTCTATTCCGACCTGGACAGCCAGGCCGAGGATGTGGAGTTCGAGAACTGCAATCCCGTGGATGCCCTGCTGGGCGAAGGCGGTGTGGTCGAAAAGTACACCGGAGAACTGACCCGTGACTGGTGGGATGTGTATGTGGTGAAGCGGGTCGGTCAGGACAGCAACGTGCAGATCCGGCAGGCCAAGAATCTACTGGGCATCAGCTACGACATTGACCTGACGGATGTGGTTACCCGCATTATGCCGACTGGTGAGGACGCGGACGGCAACGTGCTGTACCTGCCGGAGCTCTTTCTGGACAGCCCGCTCATCGGAAGCTATACCCATCCGAAATGGATTCACCTGGCCGTATCGGAAGCCAAGGAAAAGACCGACGGCGACGACAAGAAAACCAAGGAAGAGTGCTATGTGGAGATGCGCTCTCAGGCGCAGGCTCAGTTTGACACGGGCTGCGATACGCCGACCGTCACCCTGAGCGTGGACTTCATCAACTGTGCGGATACCGAGGAATACCGGGAGTACAGCTTCCTTCAGAACATCTACCTGGGCGACGCTGTCCGGGTGATCGCTCCCCGCATCGGGGTCTGGGTGTCCATGCGGATGACGCAGTATACATACGACTGTCTCACGAAGAAGTACACCCAGATGACGCTGGGCACCGTGGCGGATACGGTAGAAGGCAACGTGATCAGCGCCCGTCAGCTTCCCAGCGGCATCATCACTGGAAGCAAGCTGGCGATCAACTCCGTGGGCACCGGGCAGTTGCAGAGCGGCTCGGTTGGCTCCGTGCAGATCCAGATGGCGGCAATTGAAACCGCTCACATCCAGGACGCCGCCATCAGCAAAGCCAAAATCGGTGAAGCTGCTGTAGGGACGGCGCAGATCGAGGATGCCGCCATCGTCCGGGCGAAGATTGCCCAGGGTGCCATCGGGTCGGCCCAGATCGACGACGCTTCCATCACCCGTGCCAAGATCGGTGAAGCGGCCATCGGCGCAGCCCAGATTGAAGATGGCGTGATCACTTCCGCGAAGATCGGCGCGGGAGAAATCCAAACTGCCAACATCCATGACGCGGCGATTACCACGGCAAAGATCGTGGACGGCGCTGTCAAAAACGCGAAGATCGAAAATGGTGCGATTGACACTGCCAAGATCGCGGACGCGGCCATTACCAATGCGAAGATTGATGGAGCGGCCATCGGCACGGCAAACATTCAGGATGGTGCCATTGTGCGGGCCAAAATCCTCGATGGTGAAATTGTCACCGCGAAGATCGCCGACCTGGCCGTGACCGGAGCGAAGATCGCTGATCTCGCTGTCACGACCGCCAAGATCGCGCAGGCGGCAATCACCAACGCGCAGATTGCCAACGCCGCCGTTGACACAGCGCAGATCGCTCTTGGCGCGATTACCGCCGCCCTGATTGCCCAGGGCGCTGTGGGCACTGCCCAGATCGCGGATGCCAGCATCACGGATGCGAAGATCGTAGAGCTCACCGCCAATAAGATCAACGCGGGCACACTTTCCGTGGAGCGCCTGATCATCCGGGGAAACAACCAGTCCCTGATCTACGCCATCAACAACATGGGCCAGCTGGTGTCCGCCGAGGTAGATACCATTGACGGCTATGTGCTGACCCAAAGGACGATTACAGCGGACAAGATCGTGACGCACAGCATCACCGCCAACGAACTGGCCGCGCACACAATCACCGCAAATGAGATCCTGGCCGGGACGATCACGGGCAACGAGATCGCCGCCGCGACCATCGAGGGCAGCAACATCAAGGCTGGAACGCTGACCACCTCCCATGTGGCGGCGAACTTCGGACAGACGCTTGACCTGTCCAGCAACACAGGCATCAACCAGACCGTTCAGCAGATCTACGATGATATGGAGGATGCTATTGCAGCCGTCGGAGGCGCGGAGGTTATCGTCGGCACACAGGTTGCAGCCACCAACGCCTGGACAGGGGTGGCCAGTTTCGATGAACTGAAGGACGGACAGACCATCCTGTACTGGCTCCCGTTCGCAGGAACGTCCACGGCGGCTACGCTGAATCTGACGCTTAAGGATGGAATGCTTACCGGGCCGCAGAATGTCTACATCAACGGCACCACCCGCTGCACGACGCAGATCGCTGTCGGCAACGTGACCCAGATGACCTACCGGGTTAATACGCCCATCAACGGTTCCGGCAGCTATACGGGCTGGTGGATTACCAGGAACCAGGACACCACCACCAACTACTACGACCGGATTAACTACAAGGCTTCTGTTACGGCGGTCGGCGCGATTGCAGCCGGACGGCTGGGTGTGTTCAACAGCGCGGGCAAACTGATGCTGCTGTCTACCACGGCATTTGATGTCACCAAGCCCATTCTGTATGTCGGTACCGCCTACGCTGAGGGCAAGCTGACCCAGACCAACAACTATATCTCCTGGGGCACAGCCTTCTCGCTGGCCAATACCGTATCCGGCTTTTCCGGCACGGCGGGAGCGACGGTGTACATCAAGGGGACACTCAACGGCTCCATGCTGACGCCTGCTGCCGGGGTGCTGACAACGACGGTTCCTACCACCGAGGACGGGTACACTTACATCCTGCTCGGCTTGATGAGCACGGCAACCAGCGCCGTACTGGCTCCGGAGCATCCCATGTTCCGGTACTACAACGGCGGCTTCAAAACTGTCTCCCAGATTGCCTATGAGGCTTTTGTGGAAGCGGATGAAGCGAAGGAAGCCGTTGATAATCTGGAAATCGGCGGCAGGAACTATGTGCTGAATTCCGATACGGAATCCTCTGGCACAGCTGACCGCATCGGCAGATACGCCCTTTCGGAGCCCATGACGGCAGACGAGGAGTATACCATCTCTATGTCCCTCTCCATGGAGGATCTGAGCAGAATCACCGTGCGGACTTCGGATGGCGATCAGGTGCTGGCCACCATCCGGCTGGATGATGTCACCATGCAGACCGTGAAAGCAACCTTCACCGCCGCTTATGCCAGCGGCAAAACGCCGGACGACGATCCCAATAATGCGGACATCCTCATTTACCGGGAGCCGACTGGGGACGCTGATCCGGGCACCAGCACCATTCACTGGATCAAGCTGGAGAAAGGAAACCGGGCAACGGACTGGACTGCTGCGCCGGAGGATGGCGAGGCCAACCTCGAACTGAAGCTCTCCTCCGTTCGGGCGCAGATCAGCACGGAAGCGGACAGCATCCGGCAGGAGGTGCAGGCCACTTATGCTCTGGCCAGCGACATGTCGCAGGTGAAGACGCAGGTCGGCACCCTGTCCCAGCAGTCCGAGAGCAACTTCACCTGGGCTGTGACGAGGATCAATCAGCTGCAGGAAGACCTGACCAACGCCCATGAAGCTACCGAAGAGGAACTGGCCATCTTCCGCACCTACATGTCCTTTGATGAAAACGGGCTGGTCATCGGCAAAACGGGAAACCCGTTCACCTTCCGTGTCGTGAACGATAGGCTGGCCTTCTACATGAACGACACCGAGGTAGCGTACCTGAGCAACAACAAGCTGTACGTCACGCAGGCTGAGATCCTGTCCAAGCTCATCATCGGTCACTTTGCCTTCGAGCCGCAGACAAACGGCAATCTCTCCCTGATTTATAACGGTTAATGAGGTGATCCCATGGCATCTACAGTATCCTACAGCGCGTCCCTGTGTACGAGGCACTATAATTCATCCTCCAATGCCAAGAATGGATATGCCAGCCAGGAGTTTTATGATTCCAGCTACAACAATGTTGGTATTATCAGTTTCGTCGGCATGAACCTTGCCAACAAGGTGATCACCAGCATCTGGCTGGATATCGATGCTTCAAAAGCAGGTTATGGCGCGGGAAGCACAAAGACCGTTTTCATGCGGAAAGCCAACTACCAGAATGGCATCGCCTCCGGCATTGCGGGTTGGCAGTACACCGGAGATGAGCTTGGCACCTTCGACGGTTCCTTCTACGGGAACTACACCAGCTATTACATCACCGGGTCGCTGTTCAATGCCATGGCGGGATATATTGCTGCGGGCAACAACAGCTTTACGATTTATAATCCGTATCCCAGCGCGTCGTCCCAGGGATATTCCTACAATTATCTTCAGTGGTCAAGCGTGATCATCACGATCACCTATGAGGAAGCTGTGTCCCAGCCGACTGTATCTTCCTCTTCCGTGAACCTGGGCAGCGCCGTGACGATCTACACCAACCGGCAGAGTACCGCGACGACGCACACTTTGCTCTACAGCTTCGGCAGCACCAGCGGCACCATCGCCAGCAATGTCGGCGCGTCAGTCAGCTGGACGCCGCCTTTGTCACTGGCCAGTCAGATCCCAAGCGCCACCAGCGGCATCTGTACAATCACCTGCCAGAGTTATAACGGCGGGACACTGACGGGTACCCGAACGTGTACGGTGACGCTGAATGTGCCGAGTACGGTTGTGCCGAGCATTTCTTCGGTCACAGTCGAGGATACCAATACAACGGTCGTGTCCAGGATCGCCGCCTTCGTCAAGGGGCTGAGCACATTGTCCGTTGCCATCACAGCGGCTGGTGTGTACGGAAGCACGATCTCTTCCTACCGCACATCGCTGGATGGTGTGAATTATACGGCGGCATCCTTCACCGCAACTAAGAAGCTGTCTGCAGCTGGAGATATGACGATGACGGTTACGGTTACAGACAGCCGTGGTCGGACGGCAACCTACACGACCACCTTCAATGTGCTGGACTATTCGCCGCCTTCCATCACAGCCTTCTCCGCAGAACGCTGCAATTCTGACGGATCGGCGGCACAGCTGGACGGCACGAAGGCCCGGTACTCCTTTGCAGGAAAGGTCACCGCTCTGAATAACAAGAACGGCCTGTCCTGCGTGGTGTACTACAAGCTGAAGACCGCCACAGCCTGGACAACGGCGGAGCAGATGGCCATCACCAGCTATACGCTGAGCGCCACCAACAAGCTCCTTTCCCAGACCTTTGACGCGCTGTACAGCTATGACCTGAAGGTGCGGCTGACCGACTATTTCTACTATGTGGAACAGGCGGTCAGCATCGGCACCAAGGGTGTCATTCTGGACTTTATGGCGGACGGCACTGGAATCGGCATTGGGAAGGTGGCAGAAACCTCCGGATACATCGACTGCGGCTGGCCGCTGAAACTGAGTTCCGCGCTGGCGGTTGCCTACGGCGGCACGGGAGCCACATCGGCGGCGAGCGCCATAGCCAACCTGGGCGGTGTGAAGAAAACCGGGGACACGATGACGGGCAACCTGAACATTTCCGGCTATCTGTATCCGTCTCTGCTCCTGCTTCCAACCTACAACGACACCACCAACCGGACGGTGTTTGAGGGCAGCTACGCTGGCGCTTCCTCCTTTGCCGCGTGGGAGGACAGCACGGGCAACAACCGCCGGATGCTGGAGGTTCGCACGAAGGCTTATCAGAACAGTCTCGACTGGGCTGTGCTTCTGCGTGTCTGTGACGCAGGCACATGGGCAAACTACCGTGTGTTCCATTCTGGCATGCCCTCCGGCGTGCCTGTCGCCAACGGCGGCACAGGGGCCACCACCGCCGCAAACGCCCGGAGTAATCTGGGCACAAATAACGCAGGCAACATCACCACGGGCACACTGGCCATGGCGCGTTTGCCATTCAAGGTTGCTTACGGCTCCGGTACCGTCGCAGGCAATAGTGCTCTCAGCATCAACTACAGCGGAGCGGGCTTCACCTCCGTGCCCTGTGTGGTAGCCAGCTATTCCACGACGGGCTCCAACTGGTCAGGCGACAACGGTGCTCTGAAGATCTATGCCAAATCCGCTACCGGAGCGACGATCATCGTCGGCGGCAACTTTAATACGGCGAGGAATATCGACTGGATCGCGATTGGGGTGTAACCATGAGCTTTTTTCACTCCCGGGATCAGCCCGCTTCCAATTCGGAGGCGGGTTTTTCTATATCAAAATGAAATGGAGGAAACAGCAATGCGGAACTTTTCTATTGACCTGATCTGGGCGAAGATCCAGATCGCCATCACGGCCATCGGGGGATGGCTCGGATACTTCCTTGGCGGCATCGACGGTCTGATGATTGCCCTCATGATCTTCATGGCGCTGGATTACGTGACCGGGGTCATGTGCGCAATCATCGACAAGAAGCTGTCTTCTGCCGTGGGCTTCAAGGGCGTCTGCAAAAAGGTGCTCATCCTGTTCATGGTGGGCATTGCGAACATCGTCGATCTGCATGTGATCGGCTCCGGCAGCGCGCTTCGAGGCGCGGTGATTGCCTTCTACCTCTCCAATGAGGGACTTAGTCTGCTGGAGAACGCGGCTTACATCGGCCTGCCTATCCCGGACAAGCTGAAGGCCGTTCTGGAGCAGCTGCACAACCGGGATGAGAAGGAAGGCAAAGACGACCAGGGCGACGGCGAATAACCGCCGCCCTTTTCCCATTTGGAGGTGACGAAAATGTCTGAAAGAATCAATACGCCGTTCACCAATGAGCACTTTGCCGACTGGTGCCAGAAGATGGTCGGCCAGCCTTATTGGTACGGCACCTGCGTCTACAAAGCCACCAACAGTCTGCTGTCCCGGAAGAGCAACCAGTATCCGTCTTCTTATGCTTCCAGCCGCATGTCCCGTTACAAACAGGACATTGCCAACAAGGCTGTCGTGTCCGACTGCATTGGCGGCTGCAAGGGCTATGCCTGGACAAACGGCGGTCAGGGGGTACTGGAAGCCATCGGGACGGATAAAACCATCACCAGCAAATATGGTTCCAACGGGTGTCCGGACAAAGGCGCGAACAGCATGTTCTCCTGGGCAAAAAAGAAAGGCATGGACTGGGGCTCCATCGACACCCTGCCGGAGATCCCTGGTCTGGCGTTGTACAAGGACGGTCATGCCGGGTACTACATCGGCAATGGCTATGCCGTGGAGTGGCAGGGTTTCAGCTGGGGCTGCGTGAAGACACAGGTGAAAAAGCGGCCCTGGACACACTGGTACAAGCTGCCGTTTATCGACTACGGCGATACCAGCGGCGCACAGCCTGCCGTGGACGCGGTGACGGTGTATACCCTGGGTAGCAGGCTGCTGAAGAACGGTTCCGCTGGAGCGGACGTGAAAGCCCTGCAGGAACTACTAAACCAGCTGGGCGCTGCCCTTGAGGTGGACGGCCAGTTCGGCAGCAAGACGGAAGCCGCCTTGAAGGCTTTCCAGAAAAAAGCCGGAATCAAGCAGGACGGCAAGTATGGCGACCAGACCCATGCCGCCTTGATGGCCGCTGTGGCGGAGGATGACGCCGGGCAGCAGGCCATGACGGAAACACAGCCAGAACCGGAGCAGGAACAGCCCATGGCCGGGCAGACCACCATCCGGGTGCTGATCAAGTCTTCCGGCGGCAAGGTCAACATCCGCACAGGCAACGGCACCAGCTACAGCCGCATCACTGCTGTCGCGCCTGGCACAACACTGGAGTATGTGGCCAGCGCCTTCAACGGCTGGCAAGCCGTGAAGATCGGGAGCCAAGTCGGATGGGTTTCCGGGGAGTACAGTGAGATCATAAGTGAATAACTCAACTTGGGCTTTGCTTCGGCAAGGCCCTCTTTTTTTATTTTGTGAAACGTCTTGTTTTGGCATCTCCCGTGGCAACCGGATGGGAGGTGGGCAGAATGATGACAGATGCTCAGAAAAAAATGATCGCCAAGATGCGCGGTTTAGGTGCTGGATATACAGAGGTTGCAAAACAGCTCGATCTGCCTGTTGGAACCATCAAAACCTATTGTCGAAGAAACGGGCTGACTGGTGATCGACGTGATACACAACTCCAAAAGAAGTCCAGGAATACTCGGAAAAATGACTTGATAGATGTCGAAAACAGAGGTAATAGTACTGCTACGGATCAGCCGGGAAGCCTTGAAAACACTAGGGTTTTGCCGCCTAGGCCGACCTGTGAAATCACGATTTCCTTTGCCAATGATCCAGACGAAACAGCGGTGGCAGATGTGATGCGCATGCTGCAAACTGCTGATTACAGCGAGGTGATGAGTAACCATGATGAGCCCAACTCAGAAGCAGAGGATTGAAGAAATGCGTAAGAAAGGCATGGGATATGGTGCCATCGCAAAGCAGATGCAAATGCCTTTAAATACCATCAAGTCATTCTGCCGGAGAAACAACCTTGCCAGCGATATGCCGGGAATGTACCCTGCGCCAATTCCGCGAAAGAAGCGAAACAAGAACCAAAGGAAAAAGGAGCCGCCGACAATCTTGTGTGAAGTCACGGTTTCCTACAACGAAAATCCTAGCTCTTTAGCGGTTGCTGACGTCATGCAAACGCTCATGCACATTCAGGGGAGGTGATCGCCATTGAAACGGGTCATTTGCCTTTACCGTGTTTCCACGCTAGGTCAGGTGGATCACGATGATATTCCCATGCAGCGGCTGGCTTGCCATGAATATGCAGCAACCCACCCTGATTGGGAAATCGTCGATGAGATTTCCGAAAAGGGTGTTTCTGGCTACAAGGTCAGCACCAATGCCCGTGATGCTATTGTGGAAATCAAGAAGCGGGCCGTAACCCATCAGTTCGACGTTCTGCTGGTTTTCATGTTTGACCGCCTCGGGAGGCGCGAAGATGAAACACCCTTCGTTGTACAGTGGTTTGCTCAGCAAGGCATCGAAGTATGGAGCACCAGAGAGGGCGAACAGCGCTTTGATACCCATGTAGACAAACTGCTGAACTACATTCGGTTCTGGCAGGCATCTGGGGAAAGCGAGAAAACCTCCATTCGTGTGAAAACCAAGCATACGCAGATGGTGCAGGAAGGCTTGTACCGGGGCGGTCATATCCCATACGGATACAAACTGGAAGATCAGGGCCGCCTGAACAAAAAGAACAAACCGGTCAGAGACCTTGTTATCGACGAAGAGGAAGCGACAATCGTCCGGCAGATCTTCCACCTGCTTGTAGACGAGGGTTACGGTACGAATCGCGTTGCACAGTACCTCAATGCTCGCGGCATAAAAACAAAGCGCGGAACAAGCCTCTGGCGCGGCACCTCTGTCCGAGCCCTGATTGACAACCCCATGTACATTGGCATTTACCACATGCAGGGTGTCCAATCCGAGCCGTTCGATCACCTGAAAATCATTGACGAGTCTCTTTTTGAGCGCTGTCAGCAAACGGTTAAGGGCCGATCCACAAAGAACTTCGGCAGAGAGACGCCGGTGCCTCTTCGGACAAGCAGCCGGTGCCTGTTAACTGGCATCCTGTACTGCGCAGACTGCGGCAGCAGAATGACCTTCGCTCACAATGAAACGAAGCGGAAAATGGCCGATGGGACGATTAAGGTTTACGAGCGGGACATGTACCGGTGCTACCGAAAAATCTCCTCCAAATTCACCTGCGCCGGACAGACCTCATATGATATGAAGCTGATCGATCCTGCGGTGGAAGCCGAAGTGAGAAAATTCCTTGTCCAGCTTGGAGACAGACCGAGAGAAGAACTGATGGAGATTGCCTCAGCCCGGAATGTGGAAGCCTACCAGATCGCCATGCAACAGGCTGAAAAAGATTTGGAAAACGCGCAAAGGCAGGTAACGGCACTCGAGGAAGAAGCGGTCAAAGCCCTTACGGGTGAAAGTCAGCTGGATCTTTCCATCGTCAACAGCATGCTGGTAAAGCACCGGGCCAGAATGGATGCTGCAGAACAGGCGCTGACAACAGCGAGAGCCAAGCTCGAGGCAGAGACCCAGAACGCAAAGGAAACCAAAGCGCAGATCGACGAGCTGCTTTCCTGGGCCGAATGCTTCGACAAAGCCAACACAGAAACCAAGCATATGATCATGGCTCGCCTGATTGAGCGGGTTGACCTGGGCGACGGTTACAAGGTGCATATCAAGTTCAAGATTTCTAAAGCCCAGTTTGAAGGGGCTCACGAGTAAAAAAAGAGAATCGCATTCCGGCGGGAAAACTCGCCGGGTTTTTTTTTTGCTTTTCACTCGGAGAAGTGTGCCTGTCTGGCAATCCGTTCACACCTAATCCAGCAAACCGTCAACATCTACAACCAGCAAGCCGTTCACATCTAACCGGCAATCCGTTCACACCTAATAAGGTATATCGGTTGAACACCCTCGTCGTTCACACCGACAAGAATAAGTTTCAAAAATGAATACCCCCGTCACTATTGGACGGGGGAGAAAAAAGAAGAAAGCCCTTGATTTACAAGGACTTTCTTGGGTTGGTGGTCGCAACAGGACTCGAACCTGTGACCCCATCGATGTGAACGATGTGCTCTACCAACTGAGCCATGCGACCTTATCTATCCATCCGACTTTCCGGAAAAGGTACCAGTAGGTACTACCAACTGAGCCAACAGACCACATGCACCAGACGTTTCATCCGGCGACAGGAAATAGTATACCATACCTTTGCCCCACTGTCAAGGGGTGTTGGGCAAGTTTTTGATTTTTTCCGCGGCGCAATGTCTGTTCTCGCCACGGGAAAGCGCGCGGCAGTAAGCCCGGGCGGCGCGTGCTGCTGGTAGAGGACAATCAGCTCAATGCCGAAATTGCCGCGGAGCTGCTGAAAATGAGCGGGCTGACGGTCGATTGCGCATGGGACGGCATTGAGGCGGTGGATTGTCTGGCTAACTGCCCCGACGGATATTACGACATGGTGTTCATGGACATTCAGATGCCGCGGATGAATGGCTACGACGCAACCCGTGCCATCCGCAGCAGCGCGCGCAATTACTGCAAGCGTGTGCCGATTGTCGCCATGACCGCCAGCGCCTTTGCCGAGGATGTGCAGGCCGCCAAGACGGTCGGCATGAATGAGCACATCGCCAAGCCGCTGGAGCTGGCGACGCTGGCTGCTGTCCTCAAGCGGTATCTGGGCGGCGGCGATGCCTGATGCCTTTCCTCCACTCACGCTCCATTGACTGGTCGGCGCTGACGGCGGTGTGAACGATACGGAAGGATACAGCGGCGCTGGCAGAAGGGGGAAGGAATGCCCTTTCCCGAATCCAGTCTGCATTCCATACGTCTGTTTCTCACACGCATGGATGTTTTGTTTCAGTGGTTTCGCCTCTGCGGACGCGACAAGGGGGGCTTTCCAATTGTCACCTTGACCCTTTCGGCATCGTCATCCCTTCCACACATTTCAAAAGCATAATTGTAAATTCACCCAATCATCACGCAAAAGAATGCGCGAACGATTGACATTTTCCGCCCAAATCGGTACAATGAAACTGGGGAGTTCTGCCCCGGCTTTTTTGATGGACAAACGCAATTTGCAACCGAAATACATGCCGGAAATAGTCTTACTTTCAGGAGGAACGGGCTCATGACCAAATCTACCACACGCCGATTCCTGTGCTGCCTGCTGGCGCTCTGCTGTCTGCTGGGCAGCCTGACCGCCTTCTCGCTGGCGGCGGGGACAAGCTATCCTTACAGCGCGTCCGTGAATGCGGATACCAACCTGCGCCGCAGCCCTTCGTCGGCGGAGAGCAACATCATCGCCCGTATCCCGAAGGGAACGATTCTGACCGTCACGGGCGCAAGCGGCAATTTCCTCTGCGTCACCTATGACGGGCAAGTCGGCTATATCTTCAAGCAATACGCCGAGCAGGTGACGACAAACACGTCCGAATCCGGCAGCGTCGCGTATGGCTTCCCGTACTACACGACGACGAAATCCTCCGTCAATCTGCGCACGACCCGCTCCACCACCAGCGCGCGCATGACCACCATCCCCAAGGGCGCGACCGTCATCATCCACGGCGTCAGCGGCGATTGGGCGCAGGTGACGTATCAGGAGAAAACGGGCTACTGCATGACGGCGTATTTGAAGCTGCTGACAGTGGTGGAACCAACCGCCGCCCCGACGGCTGTGCCGACCAGCGCGCCTATCTTAGAAGACAGCACCTACAAAGTGCTGCAAAACGGCTCGACGGGCAATCAGGTGCTTGCGCTCCAGCAGGCGCTGGCGGAACTGGGCTACCTGACCAGCACGCCCGACGGCACTTACAATACCACCACCACGCAGGCGGTCATCGCTTTGCAGAAGATGAACAGCCTGCCCATGAACGGCATTGCGGACGCGAATCTGCAAGCGCTGATTTTCCATGGTCAGCCCAAGAATTCCTCCGGCACGAAGGTTTCCATCAAGACGCTTCCCGCCCTCTCCGGCATCACCATCCGCCTGCATGACCAGGGCGTGCTCGTCTCTACCGTGCAGACGCGGCTGACCCAGTTGGGCTACTATGACGGCGAAATCAGCGGCGTGTACGATGTAGCGACGCAAACTGCGGTCAAGGCATTCCAGAAAGCAAACGGCTTAAAGGCCGACGGTGCGTGCGGCACGGCGACGCAGGAAAAGCTGATGAGCGCTGCCGCTGCCCCCGGTACGCTGCCGACCATGGAAGTGACTGTGACCGCAACCCCTGCGCCGACCGACCTGCCC
>UMDR01024143.1_pt1 | contig 16091 bp, 9 predicted proteins | sample 1964541 | NCBI WGS metagenome assembly UMDR01 (sample SAMEA4835999, study PRJEB28245) | human gut metagenome | biome: gut microbiome; material: fecal sample | place: Denmark | collected 2008 | reverse complement strand
AAATTTAAAATTGCGTTGCGAAGTGCTGAAGCAATATTTTGGGTATTTTCTTCAAGCATAATTTCATAGCCTACCAATGCAGTTGATTTCCAATCCAGAAAACCGATTAAAGTCGCTCGACAAGGCTTGCCGGTAAAAGGATTAATTACTTGAAAATTCAATCGTTTGCCATCAGCTACTAAAATTTCACCAACTTCTATTTTTGAAATATCTCTTTTAATATGAGGAATAACCTGTTCTTTTAGGGCTTTTTCACCATCACGTAAAAGAGTCCATCTGTCAAAATAATTTGACTTATACCAATTAGCAAATCTTCTAAAAGTTGGAGGAGCAGGGATATATTCTCTATTGTGCGTTTTTAGGACATATTGGGTAAGTGATATTGCTTTTCCTATACTGAATTTATTAGGATTAAGTAAAAATTTTAGAAAAATTTGTTTTTCATATTCATCAAGTTTAGTTCTTGAATAATCCTCATAATGATACCCTGGAATTAAAAGCTCATAATTTTTACTGTTGCCTAAAACTCTTTTCCATCTTTGAAGGGTGCCTATTGAGACTTTTCCAATTTTTGCGTAAATTTCGGGATAAAGAGTATTAGAATTGTAAGCACTTAAAAAATCTGAATCAAATTGTTTTTTGCCTGCCTGATGTTTTCTTTGATCTCTCCATAAATTAACCAAATCAAACCTTGCGAGGGCAATTATTTTTGCTTTATCCGGTTTATGAAACTCAGCTATAATTGGTAATTGTTTTATTGGAGAGATTGATACAATTTGAGAATAATATTTTTCCTGAAGCTCCGGCTCTATACTTGATAACAGAATTTCAAAACTTTTTCCGCCTTTAACTTTTATTTCACGAATTTGATATTTTTCCTTTGAAAGCCTAATCGCTCTGGTGCTTACACCTTTAAGTTCTGCTAATTCTTTAATTGTAATATATTTTTCTTCATTCATTGTATAAACATCTATCACTCTAAACTCGGAAGAATGGAAGTGTTTCAAATAAACATTTACCACTTTTGTATCATTAAGACACACTCTAAACCCTTGCAGGACTTGAACTATCAAAAAACAGAGTTAAAATAGGTGTACGCAAAATGATTTAATTGTAAGGAAATTACCCCTATGAAAAGAGAACTAATAGAAAAAATAAAAATACTTGAACAAAAAATGTCCAAATCTCCAAACAATGGAGGTAGTAGATTTTTGTATAAGCGTGAGAGAATGATAAGATTTCAACTTTTAATAAGGAACTTACCTCAAAAGCAACTGGCAAAACATTTGAAAATAACTGAAAGCTATCTTTCAAAATTAATCACCGGGGAAAGATACAGCCAAGAGTTTGAAATTTTTATTACTAAACATCTTGAAATAAATTATTGTTTTATGTAATTCTAATTTTTATCTGTAACTTCCGACCTTTCTGCCGTATTTGTCGTATTCTGTTATTCTTCCAGATGAATCTTTTTTAAATGTTCCTACTTTTTGCCCGTACTTATCGTATTTTGTTGTTACGCCATTAGAATTTGTCTTGTAACTACTAGTTTTCTGTCCATACTTATCGTAGGAATTATATCCAGAAGAGGTCTTTTTATAGCTTCCTGTCTTTTGACCGTATTTGTCATATTTGTTATATCCAGATGATGTTTCCTTATATGAGCCTGTTTTAGAACCGTACTTGTCATAAGAATTGTATCCCGATGTTGTTTGTTTGTATGAACCAGTTTTTTGACCATATCTATCATAAGAATTAACAGCACAAGCTACATTTACAAAGAATAACATTAACAATAAAACTAAAAACTTTTTCATATATAACTCCATTATTAATTTTAACGAAACCATACCAAATATTGTTCAAATATTATTTGTAGTATAGCATAAAACTTTGCACAATTTACTTACTATTTCATTTATTAAGTAATACACTAAAAATGTTAAAAACAGGCATGTTTGTAGTAAGATTATACTATGGTTAAACGAGATGTTTGTAATTCTGTTTCTAAAGAATATAGTGCTAGGATGACTGGAAATCAATTTCTTTATCCAGAGTTTAAGGTTGCAGTTAAATTACTACAAGAAGGCTTAAGCAAAAAAGAAGCAACCGATAAAATTATTAATGAGAATTTATTTGAATATCGTTCTTTTAAGGCTATAAACAAACATATTGGTGCTGTATGGGAAAGAGCAAACTATTTAGATGACTATTTGATTGAAGTGCTATTAACTGAACCTAATGAAATAGGAAGACTTATTAATTTTTATGCAATTTTAAAATATGACAGATTATTTCTTGAATTTATGGAAGAAGTCTTAATAGATAAAGTGTTTTCAAGACAAATGGAAGTTTCTAAATCTGATATATCCAACTATTTTTCGATTAAAGCAGAACAGAGTGAAACTGTGGCTAACTTTAAAGAAACAACATTAAAAAGGCTTAGATTAGCGTATTTTGAGATTCTAAGTGGAGCTGGATATATAGGAACAAATAGAGATAATGCAGAATTAACAATCCCTCTTGGTATATACCAGATTACTAATCATTTAGAAGAAATTGGTGATAAAAGGTATGCAAAAGCAATGTTAGGATAAGTAATGGAACTTAGAGCAAGACTGGATAAAATTAAAGCAATAATTGAACAGGATTCTTTTTTCAATCAACAATCGTTGGGTGGAGAGTTAAATTTTCATATCTTTGATTATGAACCATCAGATGAACTAATTGTAAGAAGATATATCAAGGATTTTGTAAGCAGTTATTCTTATGCCAATTCAAAGATTAAACCTATAGAATTTGATTTATTTGAGATGTTATTAAAAATCCTAACTGATAAAACTGCTGGTAGTAAAACTTATCTTGATTTAGCAATAGAAACTGAAGAAAGACAAGGAACAGAAAGTCTTATTAATACTCTTAGAGGGGTTATTAATATAGAAGAATTTGTAAATATGATAAAAAAAGAGCTAGGAGATAGTAATCTTGTTATTTTATCTGGTGTAGGAAAGGTATATCCTTTGGTAAGGTCGCATAATGTCTTAAATAATCTTCATGCAGTTTTAGATAAGATTCCAGTTATTATGTTCTATCCTGGTACATACGACCAAAAAGAATTAAGGCTATTTAAAGGTTCAAACTTTGATGGCTTAAAAGATGATAATTATTACAGAGCATTTAGGCTTGTTGCAAATGAGTAAAGGTGTAGTTATGAAGCTAAGAGAATTATTTGAGAAAGATATTAATAGAAACATTAATGGTGTTGTTAAAGTTGAGCAAGTTGATGACGAAGCTATTATTTATCAAGAATTGGACGAATTTGTTGTTACAAAAGAACTTTCTAAGCATTTTAGCACTTTTTATAGTAATTATAAAAACTCATTTGAAGAAAGAACTGATAAAATCGGAGTATGGATTTCTGGTTTCTTTGGTTCTGGTAAATCTCACTTTTTAAAGATGCTATCATATCTACTTGCCAACAAAGAAGTAAAAGGTAAAAAAACAATAGAATTCTTTGAAGGGAAATCTAATATAGATGATTGGACTTTTGCTGATATGAAATTAGCTACATCTGTTCCTACAGAAACTATTTTGTTCAACATTGATTCTAAGAGCTCAAAAGATACAAAACAAAGAAAAGATGGTATTGTTGAAGTCTTTTTAAAGGTCTTTAACGAATCTCAGGGTTACTCTGCAAACTACCCTAAACTTGCAGATATTGAAAGATACCTTGATAAAAATGGAAAATATGAAGAATTCAAACAAATTATAACCTCAGAAAGTGGTGTATCTTGGGAAGAAGCATCTAATGCAGTTGGATTCTTTAAAGACTTCTTTATAAAGGCATATGTTCAAGTTACAGGGACAACAGAACAAAGTACACAAGACTTATTTAAAGATGTTGTTGAAGATTCGGGGATTACACCAGAAGGGTTTGCAAAGCTAATAAAAGAATATCTCGAAAGTAAAGGTAGTAAGAATCGAATTATTTTCTTAGTCGATGAAATTGGGCAATTTATAAGCGATAATACAAACCTTATGCTTAGTTTACAGACAGTTGTTGAAAACTTGGGTACTATGTGTAATGGAAGAGCTTGGGTAATGGTAACATCTCAAGAAGCAATAGATTCTATAACAAAAGAACGTTTCAGAGACCAAGATTTCTCAAAAATCCAAGGCAGATTTGATACAAAATTAAGTTTATCTGGTTCAAACACTGATGAAGTTATCAAACGAAGATTATTAGAAAAGAGAACAGATGCAAGAACTCTTCTTTCTAATTACTACAACGAACAAGAAAAGATTTTGGCGAATTTAATAACATTTTCAAGCCAAACTTCTGGAATGAAAATGTATGAGAACTCAGATGATTTTGTTGATTGTTATCCATTTGTCCCATATCAATTCAAGTTGTTGCAAAGTGTATTTACAGAATTAAGAAACTTTTCTCATGCCGGGGCTCACTTAGCTTCAGGTGAACGTTCTATGCTTAATGCATTTCACACAGCATTAAAAGAGTATGGGGATAAAGAGATTACAGAATTAGTTCCATTCAATGTTTTTTATTCTACGATTCAAACCTTTATAGATACAGATATTGTCAGAATAATTGCACAAGCTAAAGAGGGTAATCCTGATATAGAAGATTTTGATATCGAAGTCTTAACTGTTTTATTCTTGATTAAATACATTAAAGAAGTTCCTTGTGATGTAGAAAATATTGCAACATTAATGATATCAAATATTAATGAAAGTAAAAATGCACTAAAATCCAAAATAGAAGGAGCTTTAACGAGATTAAAACAAGCTACATTAATACAACAAAACGGAGAAGAATATTCATTCTTAACAAACGAAGAACAAGATGTTACAAGAGGTATAAAAAACACTCAGATTGATTCTAGCGATGTGTTAAATGAAGTCTATAGAAATATATATGAAGAAATTTATACTAAAAAGTCAATAACTCCATATCCTCAAGGACAGTCTTATTATTTTGTAAGAAAAGTTGATGATGTAGTAAGAGGAAGTCAAGCAGAAGATATAGAAGTTAAATTTATTACTTCTATGAACTCTGATTATAAATTCAGCGAATCTGAGCTAAAAATGAAGTTCCTTGCAGGAAATACATTATTTATCAAATTGAATGAAAACGGTTACCTACAAGAACTTGAAACTATCTTAAAAACAGATAAGTATATCAAGCAAAAAAGCAGTGTAAAACAGTCTGAAATGCAGGATATGATATTAAAAAACAGAGGTGCTGAATTAATAGAACGCAAGAAAAGGGTAAAAACTTTATTAGAACAAGCTATTCTTGAATCTACTTTCTACACAAACGGTCAGATTATGGAAGTTAGTGCAACAAGTGCTGCTGCAAAGATTGAAAATGCATTGAAACAAATTGTAGAAAATACATATACGAACCTTCATTTTATCCAAGAAAGAGTTAGGGATGAAAAAGAAATCCATGCAAAACTCATTGCTCCTCAAGGTAAATTGGATGAAAGAAACAAAAAAGCTCTTGATGATGTTTTAGCATTTATTCAACTAAATAACTCGATGAGTTGCACTGTTACAATGCAGGGATTAAAACAACAATACACAAGAAAACCTTATGGTTGGTCTATAAATGATATTGCAGGTGTTGTAGCAGATTTAGCTGTTAAAGGAGACATTTCTATTCTCTATAATGGTGTTCAATGCAATTATCAGGATTATAATACAGTAAAATATTTGACAAATGACAGAGAAATTCAAAGCACTGTAATCAAATTGAAAGAAAAAATAGATAGTGCAAAAATCCAGCAAGTAATAGCAATAGCACAAGAACTATTTGAAAAACAAGACTTTGTAAATGATGGAGAAAAACTTGCAAATTTAATAAGAGAAAATCTTCAAAATATGATTGGAGATTTACAAGAGCTTAATGGAAGACATAATAACCCCAAATATCCTAAAAAGACTGTTATTGAACTTGGTCTTTCTACATTAAAAGAGCTTAAGAATGAGCCAGATGTAAACGGATTATTTGATTTATTGATAAAGCAAAAGGATAATTTATTAACTTGGAAACAAGAATACAAACTTCTCAAATCATTCTTTAATACTCAAGTTGGTATTTTTGATGAATCATTGAAAATATATGACAGAGTAAAAAGAAACGAAGTTTATTTAACAACTTTTGAATCAGAAGAGGTTGCTAAATTAAACGAACTAATTTCTAAACTTGAATCGATAATAGATTCTCCTGAACCATATTCTATGATTAAAGACCTTCCTATCTTAAATTCGGATATAACTTCTATTGTTAATAATGTATTAGAAGGTTATAAACAAGCATTAGGAGAAGTTATAAGTGATTTAGCTTATTATTTAGCAGAAGAAGCATCTAAACAGGGGCTTGAATGTGAAAGATATAGCAACTTATTCAAGATTAATGTTACTGATTTGTATGAAAGAGCAACTGATTTTGGAGTGTTAAAGGCTATTGAAGAAAAAGCAAAATTATATTATGAAAAACTTTTGAAACAAATTTCAGAAGATAGCATTGCGAAAAAGAATTTAGAATTACAACAACAAACAGGTACAGAAGAACATCCAGACTCTGAACCAATTATTCAGAAAGAATTAGTATTCGTAAATCCTACAAATGTTATTCAGACAATGCAAATTCTTGAGACTGAAGAAGATGTTGATAACTACATCAACAAACTATCGGAAGAGCTGAAAAACAGAATCAGGAATAATAAACGTATTAAACTCCAAGGGGGGTAAATGGGGTAAGAACAACCTAATCCCTAAAATATTGGAACTTTTCAAACTATAAAGGAAGTATTGATGACAGAACTATTAGAAAACGAAATAACATTAGATAAATCAGCACTAAAAGACTTTGCGATAAAAGCAAGAAGAAAACTTAAAGAAAGAGTTGAACTTCAAGCAAAACTGATGGGATTTTATGAAGATAATAGAGCTGTCAATTATGAGTTTGAAGATGACAGACAAGTGAAAATAAATGGAGAGTTCTTTAGCAAAAAACAAGTTGAGACCTTACAAAGAGAAATTAAGTCAAAAGGTTATGAAAACTTGATTGATGAAGTTGCTTATACTTGGTTCAACAGATTCATAGCCCTATATTATATGGAAGTTAATGGATATAGCGAAAATAATTTTAATATTATTTCAAATATCGATAACCTTAACCAGTTTGCAGTATCTGTATCCTCACAGTTGAATGATGAAGAAAAACAAACTGTTATATCGGCTGTTCAAAATAATAATCAGGATACAATTTTTAAGACATTACTAATTCATCAATGTAATGTAATGAACAAAAAGCTTCCATTCTTGTTTGAACAAATCCAAGACTATACAGAACTATTATTCCCTCAAGGGATGAATAGTGCTGATTCTGTAATAAAAGAAATGCTATCTCTAGATAAATCGAACTGGCAAGTTGTAGAAATTATCGGCTGGCTTTATCAGTATTATATAGCAGAAAGAAAAGATGAAGTCTTTGCAGATTTAAAAAAGGGTAAAAAGATTTCAAAAGAGAATATTCCAGCTGCAACACAAATTTTTACTCCTAAATGGATAGTAAAATATATGGTTGAAAATTCAGTTGGGAAAATGTGGCTTGAAGCTCGTCCTAATGAAGAATTACAGTCTAAATTTAAGTACTATTTAGAATCAGCTGAACAAGAAGATAATGTTAAAGAAAAACTAAAAGAAATTATAAATAAAAACATCTCTCCAGAAGATATAAAAGTTCTTGACCCTGCTTGTGGCTCTGGGCATATTTTGGTAACAGCTTTTGAAGTTTTATATCAAATTTACAAATCTGCTGGATATATGGAAGATGAGATTGCTAAATTGATTCTGACAAAAAATTTATATGGACTTGATATTTGTGATAGAGCTTCGCAGTTAGCTCAGCTTGCTGTCATTATGAAAGCTAGAGAATATGACAAAGATATTTCATCCAAAGTCGTTGAATTAAATATAACTTCTATTCAAGATACCAATTGGTTTGATTCAAGAGTAAAAGAATGTCTAATGAATGGTGTAAATAACCAATTACTTGCACAAGCACAGATAGATTTATTACAAAAAACATTCAAAGACGCTAAAGAATATGGCTCAATTCTTGATGTAAAAGAGTTTGATTTCAATTTTTGGGAAGAAAGATTATATGCTGTGCAAACTCTAAATATGGGACTTTTATATTCTGATATTACAGAACAATTAAGAGACAAATTACCTCAATTAATCAAACAAGCTCGTATTATGCAACAAAAATATGAATGTGTTATTACAAATCCTCCTTATATGGGAAGTAGAAAGGGAATGAATACTAATTTAAAGAAATTTGTTGAAAAGTTCTATCCTCTTTCTAAATCTGACCTATATGCTGTTTTTATTGAAAAGTGCATCAAGTATGCTATGAAAAATCAATATATAGCAATGGTAACACAACATTCATATATGTTTACGGACGATTATAAAGAATTGAGAAAATATTTACTTGATAATATCAATTATATAAATATGGCTCATCTTGGGACAGATGCGTTTCCTGAAATAAACGGAGAAGTTGTTCAAGTTACATCATATGTTTTAAAGAAAGCTAAAATTAATAATTATCAATCTCACTTTGTAAGACTTTTAGATTACGAATGTTCTGAAAAAGAAAAACATCTTTTTGATGAGACAAATTCATATTTGTATAAAAATGAATATTTTAAAAGCATACAAGCAACCCCTTTTGCATATTGGTTAACCAGTGAAATGAGAAAATCATTTGAATCGGATAAAACATTTGAAACATATGGTAATCCAAAGGCTGGGATAACAACAGGAGATAATGAAACATTTTTACGTGCTTGGAATGAAGTTGATTATACTAAAATAGGGTTTGGGGTTTCTTCAGTTGAAAATTTTCATTCATCAAAAAGGCATTATATTCCATACAACAAAGGCGGCAGGCTTATTAAATGGTTTGGCAATAATGAATATGTAATAAAGTTTGATAAACATAATTACGATTTGCTGAATAATCAAGGGAATCATTTACCTTCAAAGCAATATTATTGCCAGAAATGTATAACTTGGTCAGATATATCTGGGCGAAATTTTGCAGCGAGATATTGTGGAAATGGCTTTGTTTTTGACGTAAAAGGTTCATGTGGTTTTCCAACTGATGAATATTATGATTACATTTTGGCATTTTTAAATAGCAAATTAACTCCTAAATATATAGATTCTTTAAATCCAACTCAAAGCACTCAAGTTGGGGATTTGAAAAGAATACCGATAATTTTTCCTGATAGTGAAATTATTAAAAATCAAATATCTCAAATTGCAATGCAATGTGTAAATATAGCAAAAGATAGTTATGATAGTTTTGAAACATCTTGGGATTTTGAACAACATCCATTGTTGAGATTTAAAGAGAATGGAAAAGTAGAAGATTCTTTCAACAAATGGAAGGAATATAAACAAGAACAATTTAACAAACTAAAAGCTAATGAAGAAGAATTAAACAGATTGTTTATTGAAATTTATGGACTTCAAGATGAAATTACTCCAGAGGTCGATGATAAAGATATTACAGTCGCTTTAGCAGATGAATTAAGGAATATAAAATCACTTCTATCTTATGCTGTTGGCTGTATGTTCGGTAGATATTCTCTTGATGAAAAAGGATTAATATATGCTGGTGGAGAGTTTGACAAGAGAAGATATCAAACCTTAGAAGTTGATGAAGATGGTATTTTACCGATTCTTTCTGATACTTGGTTTGATGATGATATTATAGAAGAGTTCAAAAGGTTCTTGAAAAAAGCATTTGGCGAATTATATTTCAATGAGAATATGCAATATATAGCAGATGTGCTTGGAAGAAAAGCTTCAGAAAAACCAGAAGATAGGATTAGAACATATTTCCTAAAAGATTTCTACAAAGACCATTTGCAAATCTACAAAAAACGTCCTATTTATTGGATGTTTACAAGTGGAAAAGAAAAAGCTTTCAACGCTCTAATATATCTGCACAGGTATGATAAAACAACATTATCAAGAATAAGAAAAGATTATCTGCACGAGTTCCAAAACAAATTGGATAATGCAATACAAAGAGCAGAAAACGAAGGAAATGTTAAATTAACATCACTATATTCAAAATATCAAACAGAATGCCTTGAATTTGATAGAAAGATTAAAGATTTAGCTGATGAGCAGATAGAACTAGACCTTGATGACGGAGTAAAAGTCAATTATGCAAAATTCCAAGGATTACTTGAAGCAGAAAAAGATGTTGTAGGAAAGGAGAAGAAATAGGGTAAATGGAAAAAGCTAAAAAGATACTTGATTGGATTTGGCTAATAGTGAAAATTATCTTTGCGATAGCATTAGTTATCGTTGGGATTAAACTTATACTATGGCTAGTATTTCCATTATTTTCATTATGGTTTATTCCGTCTCCATTTAGTTCATTTGACTGGAATCCCATAGTAACATTTCTTGGTGCCATTATAACAGCTGGTGCTACATTTTGTGCAGTTTATTTAACTTCTAAGGAAGACAGAAAAGCAAGATTTGAAGAAAAGAAAATCAATTATTATATGTCATCTCTTCAGCTATTAGATAATGATATTAAATATTTAAGGGATTCTATATATTGTTTTTCAATCTATGAACCTGACCCTATAAATATATTAAGTCGAACAGGAGAAATTACTCAAAAGTGGTATCAAACTCACAAAATTGTTAAATTAATAAAAAAGCTAGAAGCAATAAGTAATATTTGGAAAAACAAAAATTATAGTGTGCTAATAAGTGAATTAGTTCAAATTCAAAAACTCTATAATGTAACATTGGATAACGAAAGTCGAGGAGTTGATAATGCAGAAAACGTGAGAGTTTTTGAAAAGATTGAAAAAAACGATGTTAGATATTCTATACCTCGTTTATTAAACTTATATGAAACACAGTATAATAAACAATTTAATTACAAACAAATTGAAAAAATAATAGATGAAATGCAAGCACTTATAAATAATAATTTAAATTGGAAGATAAATAATGGAACAAGATAAATTACAAGAATTAATATTGAAACATTTTAACAAGCAAGAAAGACAAATTGTATTCTGGTATGATGAAACTGGAGAAAATGAAGAAAAACTGGATTCATTATCTCTTCCTAATATTAAAATACACAAGCTCACAAAGAATAATAATCTTTTGACAAAAAAGTTGCTTGAAAAAGATGATACGACATCCAATTATCTTATTTATGCGCCTTTTGAGATACCTCCTATTGAAGATAACTGGTTTATTGATACACAGCTATATTCACAAGTTCTATCTGTTGATGAGGTGGATAGTTTATGTTCCGAATTTGAAGTCTATGATATAGCAATTAAAAACCTCTTCAAAAACCATATAAAATTCTTTAATAATAAAAAAAGAATAAATAGTTTCAAATCTTTATTACCATCTAATAAGTCGGTAGAAAATTTCTACTTAGCAATGTTTGGAACTCTTGTCGAATGCAAAATATTTGATAAATATAAAATTATTCAAACCTTTATTATAAAAGAAATTGTTGATAAAAATGCTCCATCTAAAGAATTTGCTAAGTATGGATTGGAAGATAAGTTTTGGGAATTAATAGAAAAAGAATTTGGCTACTTGGGAGAACGAGAAGCAAAATATCTATTAGCAGGAATTGTCTTTAAAAAACTGCAACAACAACTCAGAGGTTCAAGTTTCCCTGATACTTATAAAAAATATATTAGTAAGAATATGAAAGAAGCTGAATGTAATTCATTCTTAGAAAGTTGGTATCGTGATACAGAGCTTATGCCTTATTATAAAGAATTGATAGAAGAGTTTGAAAGAGACGATTTTAAAATAGATGAGAATATTACAGACTGGTCTGATATATTACAAAGCGAACCTGAATTCCAAACTCTTAGAGCATATGATAGATTCCTTGTTAATTACTTGATTGCTCAATTTGATTCGTTAAAAGATGAAGATAAAATACTTATTGAAAAAAGAAAAAGAACACTATTCTATAATGAGTATGAAAATGTTTATAATGCTCTTTTCTGGGCTTTGGAATTAAGTTTGTTAGTGAAAAATACTCAGATTCCAGAGCAGAAAATTGAAACATTTATTAAAAGCTATGCTCAAAGTTATTACAAAATAGATAAAGCATATAGAAAATTCTATTACTATTGTGGATTATTGAACGATAGAAAACTTGACTCTGTTAAAGATAAAGTTGAGAAATTGTATGTAAACAAATATCTTGATGATATTAATTTGAAATTCTCTAACCAAGTAAAAGAAATTGCCCCTAACTGGACTTTTTCAAACCTTCCTATGCAAAAAGATTTCTATTACAATGAAGTGCGTTCTTCTAAAAACAAACTTGTTGTTATAATTTCTGATGCTTTACGATATGAAATTGCAGAAGAATTAAGCGAGGCAATTAGAAGTAACTATTCAATTAAAGCCGATGTTAAACTGGATTGTATGGTCGCTTCAATCCCTTCTTATACAAGATTGGGGATGGCATCATTACTTCCTCATAAAGAAGTTTCTATGAATAATAAAGCTGAAATTGTTGTAGATGGAGTAGTTGCAAAGGATTCTGTATCAAGAGAAAAAATATTGCAATCACATAATCCGAACTCAAAAGTTCTGAATTTAAGTGATTTAGAAGATATGTCAAGAGATGATTTAAGAGCTCTATTTAGTGGATTAGAGATTGCTTATATTTATCATGATGACATTGATAAAGCTGGTGAACATAATGAAAAAGATGTGTTTAATGCTGCTGAAAAAACTGTAAAAATACTTTCAGAAAAAATTAAGTTTTTGTTCAATAATTCTTTGTGTAGCAATGTAATTATTACCGCAGACCACGGTTTCTTATATCAATACAGTGATTTAGAAGAACATCAAAAGATTACCATAGGCACTATTGATTCTATTGAGTGTAAAAAAAGGTATATTATTGGAACTTCTCCAGTAGAAAAGCAGGGTATCGTTGATTTTGATATGAATTATATATTCAAAATTTCAGATTTAAAATTGTCGTTGCCATGCAATATTAATAGATTTAAAACTTCTGGAGCTGGCATAAATTACGTTCATGGAGGAGCTAGTCCTCAAGAAATAGTATTACCTCTTTTGAGAGTTAAGCAAAACCGTAAACAAGAAATTAAGAAAGTAGAACTTTCACTAGAAAACTCTTCTCGAAAGATTACCAATAATAAGTTCACATTATCATTCTTGCAAAAAGAAAGCATATCTGAGCTTGTTAAACCAAGAGTATTCAGTGTTTCTTTATGGGATGAAGAAAATAATATGCAAGTATCTAATGAACTTATTATAGATGCAAATATTAGTTCTGATAAAATGGAAGATAGAATATTCAAAAAAGTATTAGAACTAAAAAGCTTTGATGCAGATAAAAACAAAGATTATTACTTGATTATAAAAGATGTAGATGAGGTTGGTGAACCATATGCAAAAATCCCATTTACAATAAATTTAATGTTCCAGTCAGATTTTTAAGGCAGGTGAAAAATGAACAATTTAGATAAGAAAATTACAGAAACATTTGAAGGTTGTGTTGTAAGAAAAGACTTAGTAAAAGAAGTTAAAGGGAATGCTATTGTTCCTTCATACGTCTTAGAATATTTACTTGGACAATATTGTGCATCAAGTGATGAAGATGTAATTAAATCAGGGATTGAATCAGTAAAAGAAATTCTAGCAAAGCACTATGTTAATAGAAACGAAGCAGAATATATTAAATCTACTATTAAAGAAAAAGGACGCTACAAAGTAATTGATAAGGTAAGTGTTCAATTTAATGAAAAAACAGATTCTTATATTGCAACGTTTTCAAATCTTGGAATAACAGGGATTAATGTCCCATCTGAAATAGCTTATAAAAAGTATCCAAGATTATTGGTTTCAGGAATTTGGTGTCTAGCAGACCTTGAATATCAATATACTGAAGATAAAAAGGCTTGCCCTTGGTTATTGCAGAACATCAAGCCTATTCAGCTTGCACAGTTTGATTTTGAAGATTTTAAAGCAAAAAGAGCAATGTTTTCTACTGATGAATGGATTGATTTACTTATGCAAAGTATAGGTTTTAATCCAGAAATGCTTAGCAGAAGAAAGAAATTACTACAGCTTGTCAGACTTATTCCATACTGTGAAAGAAATTATAATTTTATAGAACTTGGACCTAAAGGAACTGGTAAGAGTCACATATACACAGAATTTTCACCTCATGGAACTTTGATTTCTGGGGGCGAAGTCTCTGCTGCAAAATTATTTGTGAATAATTCAAGAAAACATGATATTGGTTTAGTTGGGTACTGGGATAATATTGCATTTGATGAGTTTGCAGGTAGCTCAAAAAAAGTTGATAAAGCCCTTGTCGATATAATGAAAGGTTATATGGCTAACAAGTCATTCTCTAGAGGTGTTGAAACACTAACGGCAGAAGCATCAATGACATTTATTGGTAATACAAAGCACAATGTTCCTTATATGTTAAAACATTCTAATTTGTTTGAAGAATTACCACCTCAATATTTAGATTCAGCATTTCTCGACAGAATTCATTTATATTTACCGGGATGGGAAGTTGATGTTACTAGACCAGAGTTATTTACAACAAACTATGGTTTTGTTGTCGATTATTATTCTGAAGCTTTAAAATGTCTAAGAAATTACGATTTTTCTAATGAGTACAAGAATGAGTTTACTCTTGGCAATATCTCAGAACGTGATAGAGCTGGCGTTATGAAGACCTTCTCTGGTCTTATGAAGATTATTTATCCTGATAAAAAGGCTTCATGCCAAGAAATAGAAGAGTTATTAAAATTTGCAATGGAAGGAAGAAAAAGAGTCAAAGACCAGATTTTAAGAATAGACTCGACTCTTCCACAAGTAGATTTTTCATATACAAGCAACTCCGGGTGTGAAGTAAAAGTAAAAACAACAGAAGAAATCCAATACAAGGGTTTATATAACGGTGGTGTGGAAGATTCCGAAGATGAAGAAATTGTAACGGCTCTAGAAGTTACAGAAGTTGTAAAAGATGATTTCAAAAAGATTGAAACAAAAGAAGAAGAAATTAAAGATCATCATTTTGTGATTGAAGAAAATCAAATTGGTGTTACATTTGAAAAACTGTTTGGAAGATTATTTAATGGGGTAAAAAATATTGTGATTACAGACCCTTATATAAGGAATTTCTATCAAGCTGTAAACTTGATGGAATTGTTAGAAGTTGTTGATAAAGCTAAATCTGAAACAGATATTGTAACTGTTGAATTAATAACTTCTGCCGATGAATATAATGAACAAATACAGCGTAAAAACTTAAATTCAATAAGAGAATCTTGCTTACAAATGGGTATTGAATTTAGTTATCAATTCGATTCAAGTATTCATGCAAGAAGTATTGTTACTGATACTGGATGGAAAATTTTATTAGATAGAGGACTTGATATATTCCAAAATTGTGAAAGAAAAGATGCATTTCAATTCACAACAAGATTACAAAAGTACAGACCTTGTAAGAAATTTGAGATAACATATTTGAGAACATAAATATTTATGGATACAAAAGAAGCATCAAAAAAATTTCAGAATGGAAATTGGCAAGATAACGCTATTTTGTCTAATCGATATTATAGTTGGGATATGATGGCGGACGGTTATTTTAATGCTGCTAATATCTTAGTGGGAAGTACAATTTGCCCTGAATTTATCAATGAGGAATATTTGTGTTGTAAAAATAAAGAAATTGGAGAACATTTATTTTCAACATGTAAAAATACCTTTATTTTCCCCATATTTTTCTTATATAGACATTATATTGAATTATCAATAAAAAAAGCTTACATAAGAATCAAGAAATGTAAGCTTGAAAATTCTAAAATTAAAGCTGAACATTCTCTAAGAATTTTGTTTAAAAATTTAAAAGACAATTATATGAATATGTATAATAGCAATATGTATCAAATGTATAAAAATTTAGAATT
>UMDR01063115.1_pt1 | contig 16187 bp, 10 predicted proteins | sample 1964541 | NCBI WGS metagenome assembly UMDR01 (sample SAMEA4835999, study PRJEB28245) | human gut metagenome | biome: gut microbiome; material: fecal sample | place: Denmark | collected 2008 | reverse complement strand
ATACCCTCTGTTGTCTTATAGAAGATGCACACATGGGGAGAGCCGTTATCCAACAGTCTTTTTACTTCCTGCTTTACCCGACTGTAAAAGCTACGGGTTGTTATCAAAGTCATGTCCTCCCGATAGTCATAGTCGGGCTTAATTTCTACCCACTTGAATTGGTGACGTAAGAACAGTGTTAAGGTGTACTTGTTCGGCTTTAACGGAGTGGCAGATACGAGAGCCTTTCCCTCAAACTTGAAGAACTCCTTCATCGGGGAAGATATGCTCCTACGGTAATCCGTGTCTTCCGTAATGTGGTCGGATTCATCGAACAAGCAGAAGTATTCCTTGTAAATATCTATCCTACTTTGCCTTGCCGCTTTCAAGACTTTGGTCTGAAACCCTTCGGGAGTGGTGATGATTTTCTTGTACTTGATTTTGGAGTTGTTAAGGTAGGCAGTCAATTTCTTAACGGTTACTTCCTTGAACACTCCTTGCACTTCGTCAAATGCCTTTACCTTATCCTCCACCGCAGAACGAAACGGTTCGATTACGATAGAATTTCTTGGACTTAACTTTGGGTTCAACTCCATGTAAGTAGCTCCCGTACCTGTCATTACCTTATTAATAATGGCATTGCTCGGCAGCATGGGGTAGCCTTGTCTTTTTAAGGCTTCGGACAGATACTCTCCCTTATGGATGTTCAGTACCTCCACGTCCAATGTTCTGTTTGCCGCGTCATTCATGGTACATTGGATTTAGGGGGTAAGAAACTTGGAAGAACTGGTTATTATATGGGCGTGATGATTTTGTTACCCCACCCGAAGAATGGAGTTCAGACCCATATAAAGTTGTAAAACTCGTGAGCCGATTAAGACTTGTCGGGGTGACAAGTACCGATTGGCGGCTCAATCCAATTGTTCGGATTCTTAAATTCATTACCATAATTAGATGAATTTAGAAATTTAACAATTGGACTAAGGGAAATAAAAAAGCTCCTGCAACCAAGTTCCCTTACGATTGGATATAATTCACCCTTACAAGGTGTGAATGAATCTTCATCCAATAATAAATTTCGGAAGTCATCGCTCCGAGAACTTAGTTGCAGAAGCCGCTACTTATGCAGTAGAATTTAATTGCTGACAAGCTTCTTATATGGTTGCCTTTCTTGATTATCTCACTTGATAACTGCACTGTCACGTGAACCATTAGGAGGGCTTATTTAAGTCTTAGCCCGTATCTTCTACCTCTGTTGTAGAATTGGCACAAAGATATAACTTTTCATTCATATTGCAATGATTTTAAAGTAAATTTTTCATTGCTTCATCTACTTGCTCATTGTCGAAACTGTCGAGGTAAGTTTGTGTAATCTTCTCCGAGCTATGCCCTAAAGATTCACTGATAATAGCCGTTGAAACTCCTGCACGTTTGAGAACTGTCGCATACGAGTGTCGGGCAACGTATGTGGTCAAGGGTAATGGCAACTTCAGTTTATCGCCAATATCTTTGAGGTACTTGTTTACCTTTGCCAACACCTTATGTAGCCTGTTTGCAATCTGTACTTCCGTCTTATGAAACGGTGAAAGTATCGGGAACAAGTAAGGCGAACGCTCGTTATTGTACTTGTGAATAATTTCAACAGCCTTATCCTGCAAGGGGATGATGATTTGCTTCTTGGTCTTCTTCCTGTAATAGGTAAGTTGACCGTCCACAATGTTGCTTCGTTCCAACATAGCCATATCAATAAAGTTGATTCCAGCTGTGAAGTAGGAGAACGTGAACAGGTCTATCGCCAAACATTCCATGTCAGACTTGCCTTTATAATTGATGATCTTTTGAATGTCCTGTTTGGATATGGCTCTCTTGGCTGTCTGCTGATTTACCTTTGACAACTTGTAGGAACTGAAAGGATAGGCAGTGGTCTGCTTGTTTTCGATAGCACGGTTGAATACCGCACGTAAATGTCTAAGCCGTGTACCTATGGTATTGACGGCATAATGGTTTGACTTCATCCACTGCTCATATTTCTTTAGCCAAGCAATATCAATATCAGAGAATGGTATGTCAAGATGCTTGTTGAACTTTACAAAAGAAGAATAAGACACTTCAAACATTCCTGCATATCTTAGCCTATGCTCGTCTTTGAGTGCTTGGATATAGCTCTTGAATCCTTCCCCAACAGATACGGGATGCTTGGATTGTAGGGTGTCTGTGGCTTGGAGTAAAGTCGTGGCGGTAAACTCTGCGTTATTGACTTTCTTATCCAAGATGATTCGATGGTACTCGCTAATCTTCTCGTTTATGAGAATGAGCAATGTTGCGTAGTTGGGACACTTGGGCTTGGGCAGATTCTTCTTGAAGTCCCAATGTGCAGGATTGACTGAGATTCCTAAGCTCTTGTACTTCTTCTTTCCATTCTTACAGATTCTCACCATAAGTGGTGATTCTCCATTCTTTAAGACTTTTGATTTGTAGCACGTTACATTAACAGTCGCTTCCATTCTTGGTTTAACTCTCGGTTTAACTGAACCATGTAAACCAGCGCGATTTAGGCATAAAAAAAGAGAGTTACTTTAGTGTAACTCTCTGATTCTCAAGTGATCCGCTTGGGGCTCGAACCCAAGACCCCAACATTAAAAGTGTTGTGCTCTACCTGCTGAGCTAGCGAATCAATCCTTATTGCAAATCAGTTATTTCCTTATTGCGGGTGCAAAGGTAGTGACTTTTTTTTTATTTGCAAGTAAAGTGAGTAAAAAAAATCGTATTATTTTATGCTTTCTTTCTAATCGTATTGATCATCAGTGGATTTTGTTTCAGAATCGCTTATCTTTTCTCTATTAATAATGAAACGTTGATAGTATGACAGCATCAGTGTTGTTAATGGAAGTGCTATAATCATACCTAATACTCCCATAAGTGAGCCCCAGACCGAAAGAGATAGGAGGATGATAGCAGGATTCAGACCGGTTATTTTTCCCATGATTTTAGGAACGATTATCGTATCTTGGATGATTTGGACGACGGCAAAGACGGCTAAAGCAGAAGCAATGATAATCCAGAAGTTTTGTCCCGTATCGGCAGCTTTGAGGATAGCCAACAAAATAGTAGGAAGAAAACCGATGATCTGAAGATAGGGAACCATATTCAAAGCACCGATGAAAAGCCCTAAGCCGATGGCCATTGGAAAGTCTATAATGAGAAAGCCGATGCTGAATAATATACCGACACAAAGGGCTACAAGTGCTTGTCCGCGAAAATAAGTATTCATGCCGTTTTGCACATCTTTAACGAGATTGGTTGTGAAAGTGCGATATTTGGCGGGTAATAAATGAATCCATCCTTCTGCTATTGCTTCGTAATCCAGTAATATGAAAAAGACATATAATAAAATGATGAAAGATGCTAAAATACTGAATAGGAAGTTTATAGATTCGGATAATAACATCCATAGTTTAGGTACTGTGTTTTTTATCATGTTAATTATATTCTCTTCACTTAAGATGCGGTTCAGTGTATTCATGTCTATGTTTTCATGAATAAAATCTGAAAGACTTTGGGGCACATTGGAATTGTGGGATATGCCATTAGTGAAGTACAGAACCAAGAGGTCTTTAACTTTTCCGAACTCTTCTAACATTGGTGGTACTAAGAAATAAAAGGCAGTGATTCCTATTATGGTAATGGATATTAATGCGCAAAAAATGGAAAGTACCCGACTTTTGAAACGTAGTTTATATTGGAACAATTTAACTAACGGATAAATCATATAGGCGATAAGCCATGCCAAAAAGAAAGGTAATAACACTCCGCTGAGCCTTTCGACCAGCATTAATAGTCCGATTATAAGGACACAACAAATAGTACCACGTATAAAACTGTCGAATGTTATTTTCTTTCTTTCCATATTTATAGATGTTTTTATCCTTTTTCTTTATCTTCTTCCAATGCCCGTAAATAGCATTCCCGGCATAGTGGTTCGTATTCTGCAGTTTCTCCCAACAGAACTTGTTTATCATTTTTTACTGTTCGATGGGAAAAAGAGGCAAGTTGCCCGCACTTCACACAAATCGCATGCACTTTTGATACTTCATCGGCTATGGCACATAAACCCGGCATCGGACCAAATGGATTACCTTTAAAATCCATATCTAAGCCGGCTATAATCACTCTTATACCATTATTTGCCAGTTGATTACATACTTCGATTAAACTACTGTCGAAAAATTGTGCTTCATCAATACCTACTACATCTATTTCGGAAGTGAATAATAAGATACTGGCTGATGAATCAATAGGAGTGGAGGATATTGTGTTACTGTCATGCGATACTACATCTGCTTCGGAGTAACGGACATCGATAGCCGGCTTGAATATTTCTACACGTTGACGGGCAAATTTGGCACGTTTCAAACGACGGATCAGTTCTTCTGTTTTTCCTGAAAACATGGAACCGCAAATAACTTCAATTCTTCCTCTTCTTCTGGTTTCCTGTATGTGATCTTCTGAAAATAATACCATGATTTAGTGTGTTATATTTGGTTGCAAAAATAACACTTTTGTTCGCTTTCTGATGTTTTTTCATTATTTATTTCTACATTTGTGGCATCTACAAAAAGGAAAATAAGAATAGTATGCAAGCACTATTGACCAATATAGAACTGGATATTCAAGAGTTGAAGTATTTGATGGATGCTTTTTCGCGTGAGCCGAATGCTGCCTTACGTGAGGTATTGAAACGGAGTATCTTGCAAATGCGTGCCCGGCTGGATCAATTGTTGTTAGAGCTGGATGCGGAACAGAAGTCTTTTGAAGAAAAAGTGGAATCGGTTCGGTTGGAAGAACAGATTCTGGAGAAGCAGGTGCCGATGGATATTGAAGAAGAAGTTTTGCCAGAAATGGACCCTGTATCCCCGGTGAATATCCAGATAGATGAAAAGGTGCAAATACCTTCTACCCCGATTTTGGGTGAACGTATTAGGCCTGCCGCGGATTTACGGCGTTCGATTAGCTTGAATGATTCTTTTCGTTTCTCACGCGAATTGTTTAATGGTGATAATGAACAGATGAATCGGGTGATAGAGCAGATATCGGAGATGAGCTCCTTGGAAACTGCTGTTGCTTTTCTTGGCTCCAAAGTAGATGTCAATGAAGAAAATGAAGCTATGGCAGACTTTATGGAGATTCTGAAAAAGTATTTTAATTAATCTGATACCATTAGTCGTATGGGAAAATTATATGTAGTGCCCACACCGGTAGGGAATTTGGAAGATATGACCTTTCGGGCTATCCGAATTTTGAAAGAGGTTGATCTTATTTTGGCAGAAGATACCCGTACTTCCGGAATTTTGCTGAAACACTTTGAAATAAAGAATGTAATGCAATCTCACCATAAATTTAATGAACATAAAACGGTGGAGAGCGTTGTTAATAGAATAAAGGCCGGTGAAACGGTTGCTTTGATCTCGGATGCCGGTACACCGGGTATTTCGGATCCTGGCTTTTTGGTGGTACGCGAGTGTGTGCGCAATGGTATTGAAGTGCAATGCTTACCGGGAGCAACGGCTTTTGTTCCTGCATTGGTAGCTTCGGGATTGCCTAATGAGAAATTTTGTTTCGAAGGATTTCTTCCTCAAAAGAAGGGGCGCATGACGAAACTCAAGTCTTTGATAGAAGAACGGCGTACGATGGTGTTTTACGAATCTCCCCATCGTTTGCTGAAAACCTTGACACAGTTTGCCGAATATTTTGGGGCAGAACGTTTGGCAAGCGTATCCAGAGAGATATCTAAACTTCATGAAGAAACCATTCGTGGTAGTTTAAGTGAATTGATAGAGCACTTTACCGAAACGGAACCCCGTGGAGAAATAGTGATTATAATTGCAGGAATAGACGATTAAATAACTTCATTTAAAAACGTAAAACGTAAACGTATGAAAAAGTTAGCAGTTTTAATTGTATGCGCAGCCATGTTGGCTTCGTGTGATGGCTTTAAAGGTGGTAGCAAAGATCTTAAGGCTGAAAATGACTCCTTATTGATAGAATTGTCACAGCGTAATGCTGAGTTGGACGAAATGATGGGAACATTTAATGAAATTCAAGAAGGTTTCCGTCAAATTAATGATGCTGAGAGTCGTGTAGACTTACAGCGTGGCACAATAACCGAGAATTCGGCATCAGCCAAACAGCAAATTGCTTCTGATATTGAGTTTATTACCAAACAAATGGAAGAGAACAAAGCTCAGATTGCAAAGTTGCAGGCTATGTTGAAGAGTAGTAAGAACAATTCTGCTCAGTTGAAAAAAGCGGTGGAATCTCTGACTCAGGAACTGGTTACCAAACAACAACGTATTGAAGAGTTGCAAGCCGAACTTGCATCTAAGAATATTCGTATTCAGGAATTGGATGCTGCCGTCAGCGGATTGTCTGCTGATAAAGAGTCTCTTGCAGCAGAAAATGAAGCAAAAGCCAGAACCGTGGCTGAACAGGATAAGGCTATTAATGCTGCCTGGTTCGTATTTGGCACGAAGTCAGAATTGAAGTCGCAAAAGATTCTTCAGAGTGGAGATGTCTTGAAGAATGCTGATTTCAATAAGGACTATTTCACTCAGATCGATATTCGTACAACTAAAGAGATTAAATTGTATTCAAAACGTGCAGAGTTATTGACTACTCATCCGGCTGGTTCTTACGAATTAGTGAAAGATGACAAAGGACAACTTACTTTGAAGATTACAAATCCAAAAGAGTTTTGGAGTGTGTCGAAATATTTGGTTATCCAGGTTAAATAATGAAATATAAAAATCTCTTTTTTGATTTAGACGATACATTATGGGCATTTTCAGCGAATGCGCGTGATACATTTGAAGAAATGTATGATAAGTACGGACTGGGTGCTTTCTTTGATTCTTTCGAACATTTCTATTCGCTTTATCAACAGCGAAATACGGAACTTTGGATAGAATACGGTAATGGTTGGATCACAAAAGAGGAACTCAATCGCCAACGCTTTCTGTATCCTCTTGAGGCAGTAGGTGCTGGCGATTCTGCTTTGGCGGTAGCATATTCGGAGGGTTTCTTTTCCGTTATTCCCACCAAGAGCCGGCTGATGCCTCACGCGAAAGAAGTACTTGAGTATTTAGTTTCCCGTTATAATCTCTTTATTCTGTCGAACGGTTTTCATGAACTCCAGTCCCGTAAGATGCATTCTGCGGGAATAGATCACTATTTTAAAAAAGTAATTCTTTCGGATGATATCGGACTTTTGAAACCTGCTCCGCAATTGTTTTATTTTGCTCTTTCGGCTACTCAATCTGAACTGCGTGATTCATTGATGATAGGCGATAGTTGGGAGGCTGATATGGTAGGGGCCAATGGAGTAGGGATGCATCATGCTTTTTATAATGTGTCCGGTCGCACCGAATTTCCTTTTAAACCTACTTATCTTTTGAAAGACTTGAAAGAGTTGATGCAAATATTGTAGTATTTGTGAATAAGTCGTACTTTTGCGGTGAAAAATAACGTATAAAGTTATCACTGCTATGGATACTATATTGCCTTTTGCTTTACTTTGTTTTACTTCCTTTTTCACATTGACAAATCCATTGGGTACCATGCCTGTGTTTCTTACGATGACGCATGGAATGACAGACAAAGAGCGGCAATCCGTGGTTAAGCGTGCTACTATTGTTTCTTTTATTACTTTGATGGTTTTTGTCTTTGCCGGGCAATTCTTATTTAAGTTCTTCGGAATATCCACTAATGGGTTTCGTATAGCAGGTGGAGTTATTATTTTTAAGATTGGCTTTGATATGTTGCAGGCTCGATATACACCTATGAAGTTGAAAGATGAAGAAATTAAAACCTATGCCGATGATATTTCAATTACCCCTTTGGCTATTCCTATGTTATGCGGTCCGGGAGCGATTGCCAATGCTATTGTATTAATGCAGGATGCCCATACAATTGAGATGAAAAGTACTTTGATTGGGATGATTGCATTAATTTACTTTATAACTTTTCTTATTCTTCGTGCTTCTACTCGTCTGGTTAAGATTTTGGGAGAGACTGGTAATAATGTGATGATGCGCTTAATGGGATTGATATTGATGGTAATTGCCGTAGAGTGTTTTGTCAGCGGTCTGAAACCGATTTTGGTAGGAATATTAAAAGAGGGGATGATGTGATAAAACAGACTTTGTAATCGGATGTAGCTTATGTGTTATTTTATCTCAAACAAGCTGTATTTAAAAAGTGATCAATTTTTGCGGAATTAACTTCCTCCGATATCGTAGTGTTCATGTTAAAACTTCAGAGACTGTCTCAAAATGGGATTTGAAAGTTGAAAAGTTTATAAATTGAAACTTTAGAAGAGAAAATCTCCCTGTTTTAGTCTTGTATTGTAATGAATTAAGGCAAGAACAGGGAGGTTTTTATACTATGATTTACAAAATATAAGGGTTGTCTTATTTTTTTTACTTTGAGACAGCGTTTTATGTCTAATTACATATCAGTTTAGAAATATGATTATCTATTTTTATTATATATATTCCGGGAGATTTTATTGGAATCTCATTCCAGCCTTTATCACAGAGTATACTCAAAATTTGTCGTCCTTCAATACTGAAGATTTCAACCAATTGCTTGTCTTTATCACTCTGTACATAGAGGTTTCTTTCTGAAGTATAGAATTTTATGGAATCTTCTTGTTGGCGAGTGATCGTTGTAGATGTTCGTTTTTCGGTTATTGTAAAATCATCTACCAAAGCTTCTGAAGTACCAATGTTTACAATTCTGAATCTGACAGGTGCCGTGATTTCTTCATCTATGATATAGGTATTCATTTTATTCTCTGTCAGGGTAATAGTTGATCCATATGTTACCCAATTGCTGCCATTGTCTTTGGATATCTCTATTTTAATTGTTTGCGGGGGGGAAGTGGCTGTCTTTTTCCCGGCAATGAGGCTAACGGATTTTATATCTTCAAGAGTATTGAATTCCATTTCTATTTTTCCTCTTTTGATAGAAGCTACCCGTAATCCGTTTCCCATATTGGTTTCTGTAGTGGCGTAAGTTATTGCATTTGAGAAGTTCCAACTGCCCAGTATTCCGCTTACGTTTTCTTGATTCCAGTTAGGTTTGGAGATACTTTCAAAAGTTTCTACCAATCGATTGTATGAGGTTTTGTTGACAGTGAAAGATATTATATTATTTTCTTCTTTAATATTCAAAAGGGAGGTTTCCGTAGGAGTACCGGTCCAGCTTCTTAAGGAAGGGGTTGTGTCATCTGTCAATGATTCACGCTGGGTTGTTCCGGGAAAAGTGTTCCCTCCTCCATCTGCCAATGAATTATTGGCTCTTATAAGTTCATAATATACGTGATTGGGGTTATTGTTAATGGTATTCTGTATCCATACATTCGGATTAGTTGAATCTACTCGAAAAACCAACATACCTTTTCCTGGCAAGTATTTGTCCCATCCCTCCTGAATTCTGTTTTCCAGAATAAAAAACTCTTTGGGTACTGCTGAATTTATGCGGAAGCTTTCATTAGAGGTAGTCAATGGAGGTAAAGTATAATTTCCCGATTCTTTTATTAATTCAGGCGATGCCCAACCAATGGCATAACGTTCGAAAGCAGAGTAGCTACAGGGGGTTCTTCCATTATTCAGATATCCTCCGCTTGCCATTAAAGACCAATTGCCCGGATGCGGTGCAGAACCATTTTCTTCATAGTCGGTATCGTAAAAATCCGGTAACCCTAATACGTGGCTAAACTCATGACAGATAGTGCCTATACCGTCTCTGATCTTATTATTCTCTCTTCCGGCCAGTTCTGTAGAGCATGCATAGCGATTACAATAAACTCCGTCCAATTTTACACGACTGTAATTTAAAGCATAAGCATGAGGCCAAATGAAATCAGCATTATTTCCTGCATGAGATCCTCCTCCTGCAAAAATTACATATATCATATCCACTTCTCCATCATCATTTAAATCATAATTAGAGAAATCTACAAATTGGTCTGCTTTTATGCAAGCATCACGAACTAAAGCCTGTCCATTGTCTGATCCCAATGCATCTGTTTGTTTATAGTCTAAGGTTACAGGACCCACAATATCAAACTGCGGTTCGAATATTCCTCTTGAAGTATCATAGAAGTAATCTCTTACGCTACCGGTAAAATCATCTTCTCGATAATTGGGTTGATTGATGGTCGCATCGAATAATTCTCTTGAATTATTGGGCAAGAATGAGCGGTCGGTAAATTGAGCCAGAATAATAATTCCTTTAAATTGTGTTGAAGAAATTCGTTTTAAACTGTTCTCTCTTATCAAAGAATTTGCCAGAGAACGGCTGAGCTTGGGCTTTGATTGCCTGGAGTGTAAATACCGTTTGACGGAATTTAAGAAGAGAACTTCATCATTGCTACGTTCAGCCGGATCTTTCGCTGTATATTTTCCGGGAAGGATATTTTCATCATGATTTTGTACTGCATATTTGTAAAAACCATCTGGAGATTTTATAATTGTATATCCATCTGTTGTTGTTATAAAATGTAAGAATTCATCTCCATGCAATTTTGCATGAAATTCTTTTCCGTCCGGTTGTTGTAGCTTAAAAGGCGTCGGATCAGCAGGTATTGCCCAGATATTTCCTACCTGTGTGATGAGGAAACAGATAAGAACCCAATTTAATATATTACGGAAATTCTTCATAATAAATAGGTGTGTTTTGCGATTTAGGGAAATAAAATAAGGCAGGCCTCTTTGCCTGCCCTATTATTAAATTTGAATAGCTCTACTATTGTTATTCTATCGGTGCGAATAACGCATTGGCTTCTACATGTGAAATCATAAGAGCATAACCCGTTTTTTCAGCTTTATGCCTGATATAGATATAACATACTTTATTCTCGAAATCAGATAAGTCCACAGTGTGCATTTTGTTTACAGTATCTTTATTTAGAGTAGCTTTATAATAAATTTTAGCTGCATCGGCCTGCTCTTTTGTTTCGATAGGTGATTCGGATGCGATAATTTCAAAAGAGTCAAAATAGATATCACTCGTTTGAACCGGCATTGCTCCGTACGAATAGGGTAAAAACGTAAATTCCGGAAATACACCGTCTGTAAAATCGGCAGTACATTCTATCAAGTCATCAGCAGCTAAGAGAGCGCCAGTATTGCCATCTATTGACCAAAGAAGCATTGCAAAAGATGCGTCATTAACTAATCCCAACTCCCAAGAACTTACGTTTCCGGCTTGAAAACCATCATCGGCACCGAGATTTATAAATGCCAAATTTTGGAGGAAGCTGGTAGTACTAAAGTTTTCATATACAACCGGGGCTCTATCCCAAGCCTTATCTGTTGTCAGTTTCTTAGCTTCTCCAAAAGCTACCCCTTCACGGTTCTGTGCATATGCACAATAATAGTATTCTTTTTGTGCTTCCAGTTCTTTTATAGTTACCACGTTTGTTTCTCCTACTTTGCGTGAATTCGATGGATAAACTACTCCATGAATTAAATCTAACTGATCTTGTGAGGTGGCCAGTACTATACCTTGCTGTATGACGGTATCCAGTGCATTGTTACTCGTTGTTTTCATACTCAGCTTTAGTGCTGTGCCATAGTTACCTAATGCTTCACCCGTTTCAACTATTGCCAATTTACTGGAGTCGAAAACCGGATTATAGTCTTCTTTCTTTTCTTCGCTACATGCAGCAAACAAAATAGAGACACAAGCAAAGGAAAAGAATATATTATATATCTTATTTTTCATAATCTTGTTTTTATCATTATACAATTTTCTCATTTTTCCTTATTTAAGGATTTTGATCGGCTTCTGAGATAGATTCGTTCTCTTGAATTTCTCTTAATGGAATCTGGTATAAGAATTTCCAATCGCCGGCTTCTATTTTTAACTTGGCTGCATCAAAATAGTTAGATCCTGCATAAGTACGGTCCACTCCTTTTTTCAAGCGTAAATGGTCATATAGCGCAAAGCCTTCGCCCCAAAGTTCCAGGCGTCTTTGGGTATATACATCGTCTACTGTGACAGATGCTTTATTCCATGACGGGTCACGGTTTACCATTAAGTCTTTCAATACAATGGCGGCTTCTGTTCCTTTATTCAAGTGCGCGAGAGCTTCTGCTTCTGTAAGATACATTTCGGATACGCGCATAAATACATTATCGGCCATCCAACTGGCAGCATATTTAAATTTCAAGTTAGTATAAGGAGGATATATTGCCGTTGCGTCTTCGGGACTAACGAATTGAGCCAGACGGGCATCTGTCGAAGAGAAGTTACTATACAGTTTTGCATCCATCTTTATATAATAACCACTTTTGCCACCGTAGCCTATACCAGTAGTGCAAATCCATGAAGAGAATGATGCAAATCCCAAGATATTGTCATTTGCTGTTGTTACATCCATTCCCCACATCCATTCTTTGTTATTAATTTCATTAAAACCGTCGGTGGCAATTTCAGTTGTATTCATCAAAGAATACCCACTTCTGGCAGCTTTTGCCATATCAATTGCTTTTTGCCATTCGTTCATTACTAAATATGTACGCGAAAGTAGACCTTGTGCCACACTTTTATCAATCCTTCCTTTATCTGTACCTCTATCCCATCCATCCAAGAAATTGATGGCTTTCAGATAGTCTTTCTCTATTTGATCGTACACGTCTGCCACAGGGACACGACCTCTACGGCTTTCCCCTTCGGATGTAGTGATGATCAAGGGTACACCCGGTTGATTTTCATTACCTTTGTAAGTCTGTTGATACATCTGAATCAAATAACTGTATGATAAGGCTCTGAATGTCAACGCTTGTCCTTTAATCGCATGTAATTCCGCATCAAGGCTTTCATCCGGAATTTTTTCAATTATCGCGTTGGCATTATTAACCATCGTATAAAAGAAATTCCAATATCCGAATGTGCGCACATAAGGTTCGTCGCGATAATCGAACAAGTGATCGAATTTAAACCATCCGTTTACGTGCAGAGCCATATCGTCGCTCATGATATCGCTCATCAAAAAGAAACTTTGAAAACCATAATCACAATGTTGATATTGTCCGTCTGTACCCGATTTGGTTTGAAAGTCTGCATATAATCCTTTTAGTAAGGGTTCTACTATGGTTACTAATTTATCCGGATTATTTTTCGCCAGTTCATTCATTGCATCTCCGGTTGCTACATCCGTCGGATTAGTTGTTAGGTAGTCCTCTCCACAAGATACAACTGTGGCAGCGAATAAGGCTATTATTAATGATTTTATAATCTTCATATCCTGCATTTATTTAAAAGTTAATGTTGAAGCCAAAAGATACAGTACGGATTGCTGCATAAACTCCGTAATCAATAGTACCGTCCAGATTCTGTCTGGGATCAAGCCCTGTACGTTTTGATAAAAGCCAAACGTTATCAGCTACAGCAAAAAGTCTTAATGATTCGATTCCCAATTTTTGTGTATACATTTTTGGGAAACTATATCCTAATGATATATTTTTGATATTGAAATAATCACCTCTTGTCAAGAATCGGTCGGACATAGCCGAAAGATTCTGAGTACTCAATTGTACTCTTGGAACAGTTGCTTGTGGATTTTCCGGAGTCCATCTTCCAAAGATGTCAGTTGACCAGTTTGAACCTTCTTGTCCACCGCCCATCAATGAAGAGTAGCCGCTATCATATACATAACCTCCGATAGAGAAAGCTGTGTTGATATTCAAGTCAAATCCATAGGCTGTTAAAGAAGTTGATAGACCGCCGTATACATCGGGTAGGGACGATTTGCCGGTTTCGTAACGTGTTGCATCATTAGGGTTGGCTGTTGTTGTAGTGCTTACATTCCCATCTTTGTCTGTTACATCACGATAGTACAATGCTTCACCTGTGTTAGAATCCACACCTGCATATTTGTACATGTACCAGTCATAGATTGTACCTCCTTTTTTTCTCCAGATATTTCCTGTTGCATATCCATTGGGATCCTTGCCGGTTGCTAACTTAGTAATTTCATTTTTATAATGAGTAAGATTTAAGCTAACGTCCCATTTTATATTATTTGACTTGATAATATTAGCATTCAGTTCTACTTCGACACCGGTGTTTTTCATGTCCATATCATTCACCCATAATACATTAGGAGAACCTTCTGATGGAGCAAGCGGTTTGCCGTAAAGCAAATCGGTCGTTTTTTTGATGAAGAATTCCACGCTTCCTGTAATGCGATCTAAAAAGCCGAATTCTGCGCCGATATTAAAGTTGTTACTCTTTTCCCAAGTGATTTCTTTATTTCCTCTCCATACTTTTACACCACCAGGTTTTCCATCTTGTGCAACAACTTCGTATTGATCCATATAAGGCGTATTATTACCGATATTATCATTTCCTTGTGTACCATAACTTGCTTTTAATTTCAGATCTGTCAGGAAATCCACATCTGCCAACCAACTCTCTTCTTTCATTCTCCAAGAGGCGCCGGCTGACCAGAAGTTTCCCCAACGATTGTCCGGATGAAATTTAGAAGAACCATCACGGCGGTAACTTCCACTTAGATAATATTTATCATTATAGTCATATTGAACGCGACCGAAGAAACCTTCCAGACGATAATCGTTTTTATATGAAGAGGCTGATTTTATATCCGCACCGTTGTTTAACTCCGGATTTCCGGGCATATAAAATTGTTCTTTTCTGGCTCCAAGATAATTTACGTTATCTGCTTTAACTTCATGTCCCAGCAACACGTCTACATTGTGGCTGTTAAATCTATGAATCCAAGACAATAATTGATTGGTATTGAGTACAAAATATCTTTGAGATTCTTTTGTGGAACGTCCGTTTACATCTTTTGCATCACCTGCAATCGGTGTTTGGAATACAATTTTATTAGTAGTGAAATTATCAATACTCAAATTGGCTGTGAATTTGAAATCTTTGAGGAATTTAACCTCGCCATATACACGTGCGCTTAAATTGTCTACAGTTGTTTCACGAATATCGTTTATCATCGTATTATACGGGTTTGTACCTGTATTGTACGGTCTTTTACGATCTCCGTCACCCCAGTCTAACAGGTTTTCTCCCGTCGTTGGGTTGGTCATGATATTTCCCTGCGCATCACGTTCCCAGATCGGATAAATAGGTGCAATACCTTGTGCAAAAGAAAACATGCTTGAAGCGTATGAGCTTGCAATAGTTGCATTCGTTGATGTTTGACCATAAGCTACATTAAATCCTGTTTTTAACCAGTCGTTAGCCTGATGGTCTAAGTTGATACGTCCTGAATAACGTCTGAAATCGGAATTACGAAGATATGATTCGTCATCCAAATAGTTTAATGAAGCAAAGAATGTTGTTTTCTCATTACCTCCGCTAAGTGATAGATTGTACTCTTGGCGTAAGCCATTTTTGAATGGATCTTTCTGCCAGTCGTCATGATATAGTAGTTGGGCACTTGGATTCAAACGTCCTGTCACCGGATCTATTAACATATCATTGGCTACATTATAACTATTGTATCCTAAACGATCTATAAGAGTTTTTGATGCGTAGATACCAGCTTGGAGTGGCTCTAATCCTAAGGTTCCGTACATTGCTTCATGCTTGATAGCTTCCCAAAACATCTCATAATACTCACCTTCATCCCTGATAGTGTTATATGGTTTTACGGCTCTTGAATTAATACCCCATTTAGCTTCTAATGATATTTTTGTTTTACCAGAATTACCTTTTTTTGTTGTGACAATGATAACTCCGTTGGCACCACGAGCACCATACATAGAGTTTGCTGCTGCATCTTTCAATACAGTCATGGACTCGATATCCTGATTATTTATGGAGTTTAGAGAGCCTTCATAAGGAACACCGTCTACTACGATAAGCGGGGCCTTGGATGCTGATATGGAGCCTACTCCACGTACATAAATTGAAGATGAAGATCCGGGCTGACCCGAAGATGAAGTGGTCTGTACGCCAGCTACAGCGCCTTCTAATGCTTTAGAAAGGTTGGAAACTTGCATCTTTTCGATCTTGTCTTTTTTCACAGTACCGGCAGAACCTGTGAATGAAGATTTTTTGGCAGTACCGTAAGCTACTACCATTACTTCGTCAATTACTTGTGAATCAGACTTTAATATCACCTTTACAGTCGGTTTGATCGCCACTTCCTGTGTCTGCAT
>UMDR01041826.1_pt1 | contig 16297 bp, 22 predicted proteins | sample 1964541 | NCBI WGS metagenome assembly UMDR01 (sample SAMEA4835999, study PRJEB28245) | human gut metagenome | biome: gut microbiome; material: fecal sample | place: Denmark | collected 2008 | reverse complement strand
AGGAAACCGAGTTTGCGGCTCGAACCTACCTTGGCGGTTTCAGATTCGCCAATGACCTTGTGCGCGATCAGGTGTTCACGCAGTTCATGGCGAAGCAGTTCGTCCGTGAGGGCGAAAAGTTCCTCGGCGCCGACGACTTCATGAAGGAAATGCAGACAAAGTACCCGACTGCTTTTGTGGCCGATACCCCGCCTGCTGATCCTCCGAAAGACCCTCCGAAGCCCGGCACCCCGTACTATGCCCCGCCCACGCCGCCCGCAGATGGCTCCGGCAAGAAACGTACCCTGTCTGAAATGATGGCCTACAAGAACGAGCATCCTGACTCCAAGATCGAATACTAAACAGAAAGGATGAAGAAAAATGTCTGGAGTTTTCAATGAAAAGGTCTTCAATGCGGAGGTATTTCAGGGTTACATCGAGCGCCTCCCGAACCCCCGCAAAACCGAGCTCATTAAGAGCCGTGCAATCCGCACCCGCCCCGATCTGTCGCAGGCCATGCGCGATCAGTCTGGCGGTAACTACATCGTCACCCCGCTTCGCGGCCTGATCTCCGGGATGTCCCCGGTGAACTACGACGGTTCGACCAACATCACCGCCGAGTCCACCGTGACCTTCCAGCATGGCCGTGTCGTCGTCGGCCGCGCGAAAGCGTGGAAAGAGGACGATTTCAGCTACGACATCACCGGTGGCGAGGACTTCGTTGCCAATATCGCCCAGCAGATTGCGGACTACTGGAACGAGGTCGATCAGGACACTCTCGTCCACATCCTGAACGGCATCTTCAAGATGACCGGCCAGGCGAACGAGAAGTTTGTCAACGCCCACACCCTCGATGTCTGCGCTGTGCAGAACACCAACGGCGTGACCGGGTATGTCGATCAGACCACCCTGAACACCTGCATGCAGAAAGCCTGCGGCGACAACAAGGGCGCGTTCACCCTCGTCTGCATCCACTCTTCGGTAGCGACGAACCTTGAGAACCTCAAGCTCCTGACCTACCTCAAGTACAACGATGCAAACGGTATGGAGCGCGAAATCGGCCTCGGCACCCTGAACGGCCGCCTCGTTCTCGTGGACGACTCCATGCCGACCGAGAACATCGAGGACACCGCTGGCGTGTACAAGTACGCATTCGGTGGCACCCTCGCCTCTGGCGATAAGGTCACCATCGGCGGCGTAGAGGTCACGCTGGACAGCACTTCTGCTGCCTCCGGCAATGCTGCCGCCACCGCGGTTGCCACCGCTCTCGCAGCCAACGATGCTTTCGCGGCGAAGTACACCGCTGCGCACACCGGCTCCAACGCCTACCTGACCGTGACCGAGAAGACCGGATATGTCGGTGAAGGCGCTCCGGATTGCAGCATCGTCTCTGACGCAGGCACTCTGACCAAGAGCACCACGACCACGCCCGTGATCTCGTACACCAAGTATACGACCTACGTGCTCGGCGACGGCGCCATCGAGTTCACCGACTGCGGATGCAACACTCCGTATGAGGTTGACCGTGACCCGTCCACCAACGGAGGTCAGGATCTCCTGTACTCCCGTCAGCGTAAGTGCTTCGCGCCTTACGGCATCAGCTTCACCAGAGAGTCCATGTCCACGCTCTCCCCGACCGACTCCGAACTGGAGAACGGCGCCAACTGGGAGCTGGTTCACACCATGGGCTCCGCTGGCAACCGCCAGTACATCAGCCACAAGATGATCCCCATTGCCCGCATCCTCTCCAGAGGTTGATCGGACTCGGAGGAGGCGTTCATTCGCCTCCTCCGGCTTTTGAATGGAGGTTCGCCCTATGGTTTATGCAACGTATAGCTACTACGCGGACACCTATCACGGTACCGCACTGAGCGAGTCCGAGTTCGACTCTTACGCAAAGAAGGCTTCCGCACACGTGGATCAGTTCACGTTCGGGAGGCTGACGAGCATGAGGAGCTCCGAGATCCCGGACGCTGTGCGGGACGCGACTTGCGCGGCTGCGGAGAAGCTGTCGTCCTTCGATAAGACGGACGGCGGCCGAATCGCTTCCGAGAACAACGACGGCTATGCTGTCAGTTACCGAGACACAAGCGGGGCCGACTATCAGAACGCAGAACTGTACGATATTATCGAACTGTTCCTTGCGAACACCGGCCTGCTCTACAGGGGGTTTTCACGCCGATATGATTTACGCGAAGCATGACATCATCGTCCTCAACAAGAGGCTCGACAAAGAGAGCCGGAGGGACGTGTTTGTGCCGACGCAGATCTCCGGCGTGACCATGTATGAGTACCGATCCTCGTCCCGTTCCGGCGATTACCACAGCGAGGAGGAGGTTTACAAAATCCGAATCCCGATCACCGCCAAGATTCAAGGAAACCGCGCCTACGTGCCGAGCGCGACCTACGACGGCATGAACAACGAAGCAGCGGCCAACTGCTGGACTCTCCACAATGACGACCTGGTCATCATACTGAAATCGCCCCTCGAAAACGTCAATGAACCCGTAATTGAGGGCAACGAGATCACGGAAGACCAAGCAGAGGCCGTAGCATCGACGCATGGCTATCAGGAAACGCTCGTTCATGTTACGGAGTATGCAGATAACACCCTGCGAGGAAGTGGCTCTACGAGGCACTGGAGGATCGGAGGAGCGTGACATGAATATCCCGCAACCGCGCAACAGCCGTGGCCTCACATGGTCTATGGGCTTCTCCGGACGGTGGACGGCAAAGTTCACAAAGGCACAGAAGTTCGTGGACAGCGAATGTCTGCGGTACAGCGATCCACTCACGCCGAGACAGACCGGGTACCTGATCAACTCAGGGCGCCTTGGCTCTGACATCGGAAGCGGCCTTTTGAGGTATCTGGCCTCGTATGCCGCGCCGCAGTATTACAACACGCCTCAGACCCGTGGCTACGACCCGAACAGGGGTTCGCAATGGTTCGAGCGAATGAAGACTGCGTACAAGAAAACGATCCTCGCCGGAGCCAAAAAACTCATGTAGCAGAAGGGAGATTCACCAAATGAATGAAACCGAAAATGTGCAGTTCGCTTATGTCACCAGGGACGGTGCTGTCCATCCGATCAATGTCGATGGCGTTCAGGACATCCTCGATGCCGCTGACGAGATCGGGCAGAGCATCAAAAATGGCGATCTGAAGATTGACCCGAAGGACATCATCAAGATCATTGACACCCCGGTTGAGATATCAACCAACCGGAGGTAGAACATGCAAGGAAACGAATCCATCATTCAGGCACTTGAGACGTACTTTCTCGGGTGCGATCTGCTTTCCGATGGCGCGTTTCGGGTGGACTACCTCGGAATCGCCCCGGTGGAGTATTCCATCGACGTGATGCCGGTAGACCCCATCATCAAGAAATACGCTGACGGGAGCTCCGTCAGGCAGTATCTCTTTGCTTTCAGCTCCCGCGAATACTATTCACAGGACAGGCTGCGCAACATCGAAAACAGCGCGTTCTACGAGCGCCTCTCTGATTGGTGCGAGGCTCACAGCAAGTCAAGAGATCTGCCGGCACTCCCCAGCGGCTTAGAAGCCCAAAAGCTCGAAGTCGCATCTTCCGGGTACCTGTTCGACGCGAAGATGAAGAGCGCACGGTACCAAATCCAGCTCAGACTAATCTATTTCAAGGAGGCTTTCTGAAATGTCCAATGAAAGATCTGTAGTCCAGCGGCATCAGTTCGCGGACTATCTGGACGTCGGCACGGCAGCCAGCCAGTCCTTCGCCCTGATGGGCGTTGGCTTCACCAGCCTGGACGAGTCGCCCGGCGCTCAGACCACCAGCAAGAAGTACGTGAATGAGAAGACCAGCTCTTTCTCCGTCACGTCCTATGAGACGCAGTTCCCGTTCGAGAGCGACCTGATTACAGAACAGGAGGCTGTTATCGCTCTCTACAATGTCGGGCGCGATCACCTGACCGGCAGCGATGCGGAGTTCGACTATGTTCGTGTTGAACTGTGGAATCCGACCGAGACCACCAACGAATATAAGGCCCGTAAGTTCCGCGTCTGCGCTGAGATCTCCGACATCAGCGGCGAAGACGATCAGGTTGTCAAGGGCAACCTGAACGCCATCGGTGATCCTGTTGACGGTACGTTCAACACCAGCACCAAGACCTTCACTGCCGCACCCTAAGTCGAACGGGGCCTGAGAGATCGGGCCCCGCATTTTTCACATTATGACAAATCTTTAAGGAGGATAGAAAATGAGCACTTTCACCATTCGCGGAAAGGAGCTTGAATACGACTTCTTCGATGCTGATGATCTGGAAAGATACCAGGAGGCAAATACGAGAGCCGGAAAAGAGTTTGAGAAACTCAATCTCAATGCCATGTCTTCGGCAGATGCCCTTCGCGCTCAGTGCAGCATTATTAACACGTTCTTTGATACCGTCTTCGGTAAAGGGACGGCAGCAGAACTGTTTGGAGGCAAGAACAACATCAAGGACCACATGGAGGCATTCGCCGATGTTACGAGAGTTGCTCTCGATACAGAAGGTGAACTGCGTCAGATCTCTGATCGCGTAAGCCTCCGGTATTCGCCGAACAGGGCACAGCGCAGATTTGAGGCCAAAAACGGCCAGAACAACGGTTATAATCATCGCCCTCAGAATGGCAAGCAGAAGAATGGTGATAGGCACGGCGGCAACAGATAATGACCGCCAACAACATCCTCATTGACGAGCTGCCGAAATCTGTATGGGTTGATGGCGAAGAGTTCGAAATTGTCACGAACTTCCGAACTTCAATCCTGTTTGAGCTCCTCATGCAAGACGATGAAGTTGAAGACAGAGACAAGACGATCAAGGCCCTGTGTCTGTACTACCCCGTAGTCCCCCGGAACCTCGAATCCGCCGTTGAAGCGATCCTCTGGTTCTACGGGTGCGGGAAAGAAAAGACCGGCAAGAAGCGGGAGAACCAAGCGGCTCGGAGCAGAGAACGCATCTATTCGTTCGACTATGACGACGATTACATTTTTGCAGCATTTCTCCGGCAGTACGGAGTTGATCTGCAGAGCATCGAATATCTGCATTGGTGGAAATTCAGGTCAATGTTCAACAGCCTTACGGACGACAACCAAATAGTCAAGATAATGCAGTATCGAAGCATGGATATATCGTCCGATCTGCCGAAGGAGCAGGCGAGCTTCTACAAGAAAATGAAACGCCTGTACGCTCTCCCGAAGTCTCAGAGCGAGACAGAAAAGAACAAAGCCATAGAACAAGCCCTTATGAACGGCGGCGACCTCACCGGCCTACTCGGCTGAACGGAGGGGTTATGACTGAAAACGAAAAGAACGAGTACCCGCGAAAGGTGGTTTGTCCCTACTGTGGGTATGAAATGCCGATCTGGTATGACGAATCGGCAGAAAGCGACGGCGTGACGGTGACCTGCAAAGGCCGCAACTGTCATTCCGTCTTTGAAATCAAGATTAAATTCGGAGAACAGATCAAGTAGAGCCATCATGAGCCGATGATCAGATCCACATAGAGAGGTGAGATTGTTGGCTTATGATGGCACCCTAAATTTCGATACTGCGATAGATACCAAAGGCTTCGTGTCGGCTATAGGAAAGCTCGGAGCCACCGTTGGTAAATCTCTTGTCGCAGCCAGCGCAGCAATCATCGGCCTCGGAACAGCGGCCGTAAAAGCCGGGGTGGAATTTGAGAGCGCCTTTGCAGGCGTGAAGAAGACCGTCGATACCTCGATGTTCGACAATCAGGAAGAGATCGACGCGTTCTTTAACAACCTCAGTGAAAACTTGCTTGAAATGTCCGAAAGGCTGCCATTTGCGGCATCTGACATCGCCGCAGTTACGGAAGCTGCCGGACAGCTCGGTATTCAGAACGACGCCCTGTTGACCTTCACCGAAACGATGGTCAACCTTGGTGTGGCAACGAACCTGACCGCAGACGAGGCGGCAACACAGCTTGCCCGCTTTGCGAACATCGTCCAGATGCCTCAGTCCGAGTTTGAACGGCTCGGCTCCACGATTGTCGCACTCGGCAATAATCTTGCCACGACAGAGGCCGACATCGTGAACATGGGTATGCGCCTCGCCGGTGCCGGCTCTCAGGTCGGCATGACGGAAGCACAGATCATGGCCCTGTCAGGCGCCCTGTCCTCCGTTGGTCTGGAGGCAGAAGAAGGCGGTTCGGCCATGTCCCGCGTACTCACCATGATGCAGGTGGCGTCCGAATCTGGCGGTGAGTCACTCAATGCCCTCGCAAAAGTAGCTGGCATGACCAGCGCGGAGTTCAAGACAGCATTCCAGGAAGATGCAACCGGAGCGCTCATGTCGTTCCTGACCGGCCTGCAGGACACAGAGAGAAACGGTAAGTCCGCAATCGGCGTGATTGCAGAGCTGGGAGACATCAGTGAGCTCTCGGCCATGGACACCGTGGCCGTCCGCGATGCTCTGCTCCGTGCGTCTCAAGCCTCAGATCTGATGGCTAACTCCCTCGAAATCGCAAACGAGGCGTGGGAGCAGAACACGGCACTGTCCAACGAGGCTGCCCAGAGATATGACACTCTCGAAAGCAAGAGCATCATGCTCGGGAATGCGGCGAAGAACCTCGGAATTGCTCTGTACAAGAGCGTTGAGGGCAATCTGAAAGAAGCAGTATCGTTCGCGACAGACCTCATTCAGCAGCTTGAGAGTGCGTTCAAAGAAGGTGGGTTCACCGGCCTTGCTGGTGCCATCGGAAGCGTTCTCGCACAGATAGCGACGTATATCGCACAGTATGCGCCGAAGATCGTAGACGGTGCGGTTGAACTCGTCTCGTCCCTTGTCGCCGGACTCACATCGGCAGCCCCACAGATCACGGAGGTTGCCGTCAGCTTCGGCACGAGGCTCATTGAGGGAATCCCGACTGTTGCCGCCCAGCTCATTACGCTCGGTGCAGAGCTGATTGCTGATTTTGCAGACAGCATTTCTCGGAACGCTCCGCAGATTGTCACAGCAATGACCAACGGGATGTCCCAGCTCTTCAATGCTGTCACCACGGCGGTCCCGAAGATCGCCCAGGCAGGAATTCAACTCCTGCAAACACTGGCCTCAAGCATCACGGAAAATCTGCCACAGTTGATCCCGGTGGCAATGAACGCGATCCTCGAATTTTCGAGATCGCTGCGTGAGAACTTCGGACAGCTGGTAGACGCCGGCATCCAGATGATTATGGCTCTCGCAAGGGCTCTGATCGACGGACTCCCGGTATTCATCGAAACGATCCCTGAGATCATCACGAACATCTGCGGTCTGATCAACGACAATGCCCCGAAGCTGGTCGTTGCCGGAATCCAACTGATCGTAGAGCTTGCCAAAGGGCTCATTAAGGCTATCCCAACCCTTGTCAAAGAGATCCCGAAGATCATAGAAGCAATCTTCGCTGTGTTCTCTGCGATCAACTGGGTCAATCTTGGCAAGACGATCATTCAGGGAATTGCGAAGGGCGTTAAGTCCCTCGCTCAGAACATCCCGAAGGCTCTCCAGAACATCGGGAACAAAGCCAAAGACCTATTCAAGTCAATCGACTGGAAGCATCTTGGCAAGAGTATCATCGACCTCGCCGCGAAGGGCATCAAGTCCGTAGCCACCGCCATCCCGACGCTGATTAAGAACATACTCACGGCGGTCGGCAACCTGTTCAGCCAGCTCCCAGGCATCATCTGGAAGTGGCTGGTCAACGTAATCACGTATGCGATCCAGTTCGGCGCGCAGATCCACGAGAAGATGTCCACAGCGGCGTCGAAAGCGATCTCCGCCGTCTCGAATTGGTTCAGCCAGCTCCCAGGTAAGATTTGGACCTGGCTGTGCGACGTGGTGAACAAGGCCCTGACGTGGGGCGCGAACCTGCTCAGTACTGTAAGCACCGCGGCATCAAACGCCATTGCGAACGTCAACAACTGGTTCTCGACCTTGCCGGGTAAGATTTGGGTATGGCTCTGCGATATCATCAACAAAGTGCTGACGTGGGGTGCCGATCTTCTCAGCAAGGCCAGCACCGTAGCCTCAAATGCTGTGAATGCGGTCAATCAGTGGTTCTCCGGCCTGCCGGGTAAGGTGTGGACATGGTTGAGCAATGTGCTCACGAACGTGACCACTTGGGCGGCCAACCTGTATTCTTCCGCTTCGACAGCCGCATCCAACGCCGTGAACGCTGTCGCAGATTGGTTCTCCGGGCTCCCCGGAAAAGTGTGGACGCGCTTGACGAACGTGATCACCAATGTGACCACATTCGCATCCAACCTCGCATCGAAAGCGTCCTCGGCGGCCTCCGGCTTTGTCTCGGCCCTCGTAGATGGCGTCTCCTCACTGCCTGACACGTTCTACACGATAGGCAGCAATATCGTAAGCGGCATATGGAATGGCATTTCTGCGGGCTGGAACTGGCTCACATCGAGCGTGTCGAACCTTGCACAAAGTCTGTTCCAGTCAGCAAAGAACGCTCTCGGCATTTCGTCCCCGTCCAAAGTCTTCCGGGATGAAGTTGGTAAATGGATACCGCCCGGAATCGGCGAAGGCATTGACAAAGCCATGCCGAAACTGCTGTCCGAGACCGAGGGAAAAATGCAGGAGCTCGCTGACCGAATGAAGGCCACTGTCGAAATGGAGACCTCCGGCATCACCGTGAAGCAGAAGGCCGTAGGCGAACACAACGCCGCGACCGAAGTCCCGCTGCCCGGCAATACCTACGTTGAGGAGAAGTTCGAGCAGCACAACGAGTACAACGTGCCCGTGGCAACGCCGAGCGAGGTAAGCAAGTCTCAGAGAGAGGCGGCGAGGAAGCTGCTTGGAGGTGTGAAATGAAAACTGACTATCTGGATATTCTGCTGGAGTGCAACGGGCTGCAGATGCAGCTCGGCATGGCCTCCTCCGGCGAGAAGCGAGAGTTTGGAATCACGAAAGTGACCGGCCTTGAAGCGTCCGAGTTGGAGATCAGCACCACCGATAATGCACTTGTGGACGGCTCTACCGTGGATGGGAAGCGGATCAAAAACCGCCCCGTCCACATTGAGGCCACCCTGCGGGATGACAAGAACAACCCGAAAAGCCGACAAAGGATCATCAAGTTTTTCAACCCGAAGTACACCGGGAAGATGACGGTCAATCACAGCGGAACCATGAGGAATATCGAGTACGAGTTGGAGGGCTGGTCATTCGTAGCGCGGGATAACGTGTACGGCCAGCTCTCCTTCGTTGTTGACCTCATGTGCCCCGACCCGTTCATGCGGAACACGGACAACTTCGGTAAGAACATGGCTGATATCTCCAAGATGATCGCGTTTCCGTGGAGAGTATTGGCTGCAAAGAGAGCAGAGACCCCGGACCCGTATAAGGGGCTGACGCTCTTCGGCCAGATTTGTGGGTACAGAACCCTATCAAAAGAGGTCGTTCTGCCGAACGATGGCGACGTGCCGACAGGCGTCCAGATCCAGTTCATCGCCGCCAGAGGCTCGGTTACGAACCCGAAGATCACCCACGCCGGGACTGGACAGTTCATGCGCGTGGAGGTCGAAATGGCGCAGGGCGACGTCCTGCTGATCGACACCAACAAGCGGCATCAGGTCATCCAGCTCAACGGTACAAACGTCTACCAGAAGATCGACCGCCGATCCGAGCCCTTTGAATTGGAGGTTGGAGACAACTACCTCCAGTACGACGCTGACGGCAATTACACGAACCTGGACGTCATGCTGTACTACACGCCGCTGTATCTGGGGGTGTAGTGTATGAGGCTAACCGTTCTTGACGACAACTTCGAGCCTATCGGCGAAGTCCCGCTTTTCAGAACGCTCTTGTGGGCGCGGAGATATGAGAAGCTCGGCTGCTACGAGCTGTACGCATCGAAGGACTACTTCGAACTGTTCAACAATGGCCGGTACCTGTACCGCAACGACGCTGACGAGCTCGGAATCATTGATGAAGTCAATTACTCGCAAGACGACAAGGGAAGCCGCGAAGCCTATGCAAAAGGCAATTTCGCAGAGGCGCTCCTTGGAAAGCGCGTCATTCAGCCCCGAATCACTCTATCCGGTGGCATTGAGACGTGCATGAGGAAGCTGGTCACGACCTACGCCATCAGCCCTGCCGTCGCAGACAGGAAGATCGAGCACCTTGTGCTCGGTAATGTGGCCGGGATCACAACGGCCATGAATATGCAGATCACGGGCGCGAACCTGAGCGACAGACTGTACGACATCGGAAACACGGTGGGGATCTCCCACCGTGTCCGCTTTGATTATCTGACCGGAACGCTCTACTTCGAGGTCTGGTCCGGCAAGGATCGGCGTGACAGCCAGCGCGAAAATAGCTGGGCGATCTTCTCGAACAGCTTTTACAACATCCGAAATGTGGTCTACAACCGCAACTCCGTCAACTACAAGAACTATGCCTATGTCGCGGGCGCCGGGGAGGGCGCCGACCGTGTTGTAGTCGAAGTTGATCTCCGAGCGTCCGGAGAGGAACGCAAAGAGATCTATGTTGACGCCCGAGATCTCCAGCAGCAAGACGAGGAAGGAAATACCATCCCGCTCGCAACCTACAAAGCGCAGCTCATTCAGCGCGGCAAGGAAAAGCTGGCTGAGTATCGCAAAGTTGAGACCGTGAACAGCGGCGTCGATTCTCTGGCGAACCTGGTCTACAGGACCGACTATGACCTCGGAGATTACTGCACGTACATCAACACGGAAATCGGCATCGCCACCGAGAAACGGATCACCGAGATCATGGAAGTCTATGAGGGCGGCTCTATGGAGCTGACCGTAACCTTTGGAACTGACGAGGTAACGTCGGTACAACAGCTTATCAAGAGGGAGGTGTAAATCATGTCTATGAGATACGGATTTTTCGACAGTGAGATCACCGGTTATGACGAGGATGGTATGCCTATCTTTGATAGGGCAGAATCCTCCGATTTTTTGGCTTTGTTCATCCAGAAGATCATCACAGACGGTGTTCTCGCCGACCCGTCCACCAGTTTTCAGGTCATTGCCGACGCTGGAATGACAGTAAAGGTCAAACCGGGCTTCGGCATCGTCAAGGGGCGCTTCGCCTACGACGCTCAGGAAGCGAGTTACACGCTGGAGGAGGCGCCTACGCAGTATAAGAGGATTGATCGCGTTGTCCTCCGGGCAAACTACCTTGAGAGACGCTGCGAGATCATCGTCAAAACCGGCACGGCGGCCAGCAGCCCGGTTGCTCCGGCGCTCATTCGCCCGGCTTCCGGCGACTACTTCGAGCTGAGCCTTGCGACAATCGCCATCAACTCGAACCAGACCGCGATCGTCCAGTCTAATATAACCGATACCCGCTGGGACAGCTCTGTGTGCGGAGCCGTCACGCAGGCCATCGACCATCTGGACACAGAGGCGTTCTATACCCAGCTCAACGCTTTCTATGCAGAGTTCGTCTCCATGTCCAACGCGAGCTACGCGCAGTTCGAGAACATGGCTCAGACCGCCTACGAGAACTTCACGCAGGCCATCGACGATTACGAAGAAGATCTGGAGGCGCGCGGCGAAGCACAGCTCACAGCTATCACCAATTCGCTCGCCGAGTTCCAGAGGACGAGTCAAAACGCTTTCAATGCGTGGTTCGCATCGGTGCAAGACCTTCTTGACGAAGATGTTGCCGGCCATCTTATCAACATTGCCAACGACCATGAACAGCGGCTTACTTTAGCCGAGTATATGGCTATCCATAATGACTACTTCGCTCCTCTGAAAGATGACGAAGGGTACACGATTGTGGACGACGAGGGCAACGCGATCATGGTGGATTGGAAATACAACTACGCATAGGAGGAAACTGAATGAATCTGGAAATCGAAAACGCCAGACGATTCAACGAGGAGCCGCTGATCCAGAGCGTCTCAAGCGGCGACGACATCGTTCTGGTACACCTCGCGAACGGCACGGGCGTCAAAGCCCTGTCGTTGTCTGCACTGAAAGCCTACATTGCGGGCGCGCTCGAAGATCTGGATACAGAGGACAAGACCAGCCTGGTCGCTGCGATCAATGAACTCCTCGCCGATATCGGAGAGGACAGAGATAACATCGGCGCGCTGGAAGATCTGACCGACGTGTTCACGTTCCACGGCGCAGGCCTGCACAACGGCATCTACCGCGGCAAGTACCTTGGTACATCTGTTACCGCGGCACAGTACGCAGAGATCTCCGCAGGCACCTTCAAAGACCTGTACATCGGCGACTACTGGACCATCGCCGGCGTCAACTGGCGCATCGCTGCGTTCGACTATTGGCTGCATTGCGGCGACACCGAGTGCACCACGCACCATGTCGTGATCGTCCCGGACACCAACCTGGACAGCCAGAAGATGAACGACAGCAACGTCACGACCGGCGCCTACGTCGGCTCCAAGATGTACACAGAGTACATGGCAACCGCGAAGAACAAGGTCAAGTCGGCGTTCGGCGCGGCTCATATCCTCAGCCACAAGAGCTACCTCAATAACGCCATCACGAACGGCTACGAGAGCGCCGGCGCGTGGTATGACAGCGAGATTGAGCTGATGACCGAGCAGAACGTCTACGGCTGCAAGGTGTTCGGTAACGTGACCTGCGGCACCAATGTTCCAGCATCCTACACCATCGACAAGACGCAGTTCCCGCTGTTCGCCCTCGATTCTTCGAGGATCTGCAACCGTGCGGCCTGGTGGTTGCGGGACGTGGCCTCCGCCCAGAACTTCTGCATTGTGTTCAGCACCGGCGCCTGCGTCTCCACCGACGCGTCGAACTCTTATGGCGTTCGGCCGGCTTTCGGTATCAAAGCGTAAGCGAATCTTTAATCTCCGCCCCTCGTGGGCGGAGATCTGGAGGAAACGAACGATATGAGTGTACCGAAAGGCAGACGTCAGGAATCCCGATTCGAGGCACAGCACCACTACTACCGCCTGCGTTCAGAGGTAACGACTCTGATCTTGCAGGACTTCGGTTTCTGTGAAGAGAAGTACCTGCAGAACATCGACCGCTACAAAGAAATGCACGAGAGCGCACCGAATGTCGAGGAAATCGTTTCCCGATGGGAGAAGAAAAGCGAGTCGTTCACCCGCTGGTTCATCGACTGCGAGGGTGCTGCCGTGCTGGATATCCTTCGGAACGTGGAGAGGGAGTTTACTATGGGAAATTCCATCTATCCGTCCGAGACGCCCGCGAAGCTTTTGGAGTTCTGTATGAGACGCTACCACATGAACCGCGCCATCGGTTACTGCTACACCTTGAAGCAAGAGCTGAACTACATCATCCGCACCATGCCGGTCGACCTGAACAAATACGAGCAATTCGCTGAGGCCATAGACAAGCAGATCGCCTTGTATAAGGGAGTCCGGCAAGCAGACAACAGACTTATTAAGCCCAGGAAGAACGGCACTTTTGACGAGGATATTTTCCGGGTCTTTGATGGGGTCGCTTCGATCGTCAAGAAGATCGGGAAGATTGAGGCCAAGGACAGGTAAAACAGTTGTTGGGGTAACCTTTGATCGTGCGAACTGGTGGCTGCGGGACGTGGTCTCCGTCCAGAACTTCTGCATTGTGTTCAGCACCGGCGCCTGCGTCTCCACCGACGCGTCGAACTCTAATGGCGTTCGGCCGGATTTTGGGAATGCGAAATAAGACCTCTGTGATAGGCAGCATTCAACCGAAAGGAAAGGTTATCCCTGCCGCAAGGCTAAAAGACAGCGCAGAAATGCGGAGCCGCCGCGTGTCGGTTCGCCCTATGTGGTGAGATACGTCGAGCCAATAGCCGGGGCTTAATCCGCGAGGAGACACGCACCCTATGAAAACTGGACTTGCAGATATGAACCGTCTGTACAACGGCTTTCTTGCGTCTATGAAGGGCAGCGCATGGAAAGAGAAACCGAAGAGGTTCGAGATAGATATGCTGACCGAGCTCGTAAAACTCAAGCATGAGCTGGAGAACCGCGAGTATAAGACCTCCACCGGGACGGAGTTCACGCTGAATGAGCGAGGAAAGATACGCCATATCCACGGCGCCAGAATGAGAGATCGCGTAGTAAGGCATGACCTCTGCGACGGGGAGCTATCAGAAGCCCTGCACCCGTTCCTGATCTACAACAACGGCGCGGCGCAGAAAGGCAAAGGTATCATCTTTTCACGGACGATGTTTGAACGCGATCTGCACAACTTCTGGTTGGAGCACCGCACGAACGACGGCTACATCGGTTTTGTCGATTTCTCGAAGTTCTACGATAATATCCGGCACGACAAGATCCGGGAGCTGGTCTACCCAAAAGTATCAGAGGAAGCCCGGTGGCTGCTCGATGAAATACTGAGCACTTTCGAGGTCGATGTCTCATACATGACTGACGAGGAATACGCCCGGTGCATGGACGAGAAGTTCAATTCGGTCTGGTACTACGAGAACGTGCCGTAGATCGCGAGAACCGGCCAAATGATGATGCCGAAGTCTGTGGATATCGGAGATCAGGTCTCTCAGGACATAGGCATATTCTTCCCGACCCGAATTGACAACTACGTCAAAATCATCCGCGGCTGCAAACGCTACGGGCGATATATGGATGATGCCTATATCGTCTGCAAGGATCGAGCGGAGCTGGAGTCTATCATAGCCGGTATCTGCGAGGAAGCGAAAGGCCTCGGCTTGTTCATCAATGAGCACAAGACCCACATCTGCAGGTTGTCCGACACCTACAAATACCTCCAGATCAAGTACACCCTCACCGAAACAGGTAAGGTCGTGAAGCGAATTAACCCCGCGGCCGTTACCAGAGAGCGCCGGAGGCTCAAAGCCTACCGCCGCTTGATGGAAAAGGGACAGATGCCCTACGCCGATATCGAGCAGGCCGTCCGTTCTTGGATGGGCGATTTCGCCCGGCTCATGTCAAAGGCACAAATCAAGCACATGAAGAAGCTCTACGCAAGCCTCTTCGGAAAGGAATTGATATGGAAACAGCAAAAATCACCTTCGTAGACGGGACAGAAATCTCCGCCGAAAAGAACGGAGACAGCTTCATCCTCAAAAAGCGTAGAACCTTCCCGGATGACCTGTCCGTCGTCACCGTAAAAGTCGGTGACACAGAGACCGTGTATCGCAACGCGGTAATCACGGAGTGCGCCTCCGTGGACGGCCGATTCTGGTTCGGGATCTCCGAGACCTCCGAGGGAGAGAGAGTCACGAAAAAGATGCTGGCCGACATCAGAACCATTGCGGAGCTCGCAGACGTAGACCTGGATGCGCCTGATCCGTCGCTTGAGATCAGTCTCAAGGAGAGAATCAATGATCTGGAAATCGCTGTATGTGAGCTTGTGGACGCTTTGGCTTAAAATAATCTATGAAAGGAGCAAGAAAATGATGGCTAAGATCTACTTCAACCGTCTGGTGATCGGCACGATCACGTTCGACGCCGTACACGAGAAGTACCAGGCTGCCGTGCGCAACTATGGTATTCAGTGGGTCAAGGACGGACGGCTGTCCGTCGAAGAGTATGAAATGCTCTACAAAGAAACGTACCCCGAAGAGTAAGACCGGGAAAGGGCGCGGCTACAATGGCCGCGCCTTTTTCTTTGGAGGGAACGATGTCAAACCTACAGCTTATCGAGGCGCTCTGCAGCCTCGCGGAGCAGCTCATACGCATAGTGAAGCAGCTTGCCGAAAAGCTCGAACTGATCAACGCCATGGACGAAGCAGATCGGCAGACGGTAAACAAGGCCGTGGAGCTGTACGCGGAAACGGTTGGGTCGAGCGAAGCGCCCGAAGAAAAAACACAGGAGGAATAGAGGATGACGATTACGCCTCAGACCCTAATTACCGTCGCGGCTGTGCTCGCGGCGGTTTTTGCTTTGTTCGGCTATTACAACAAGGCGCACAACTGGTATCTCAAGCAGGAGCGGCAGGATAAGGATATCAAGTCCATCAAGGCCGACAACACCATGCTGACATACGGTGTTCTCGCCTGCCTGAAAGGCTTACATGAACAGGGCTGTGACGGCCCCGTCGATGAAGCGATCGCCAAGTTCGAGAAGTACCTGAACCAGAAGGCCCACGATCAGCTCGGATAGAAAGGAGGAGCCTATGGGCTATGACAGAAACATCGTCCTGAACATCGCGCGCGGCGAACTCGGCTACCACGAGAAGAACAGCAACGCCCAGCTCGATGACAAGACGGCAAACAGCGGCTCCGGGAACTACACAAAGTACGCCCGCGACCTCGACGCTCTCGGTTTTTTCTACAATGGCCCGAAGCAGGGATACGCCTACTGCGATGTAGGACATGACTGGTGCTATGTGAA
>UMDR01061649.1_pt1 | contig 16364 bp, 13 predicted proteins | sample 1964541 | NCBI WGS metagenome assembly UMDR01 (sample SAMEA4835999, study PRJEB28245) | human gut metagenome | biome: gut microbiome; material: fecal sample | place: Denmark | collected 2008 | reverse complement strand
CGGCAGCAGGGATAACCGCGGCGGACGTAGCTTTGGCGACCGCAATAACCGCGGCAGCGAGCAGGGCGGCAGAGACAACCGCGGCGGCAGAAGTTTTGGCGATCGCGATAACCGCAACGGACAGGGAAGCCGCAGCTTTGGCGATCGCGACAATCGCGGTGAGCAGAGCGGAAGAGATAACCGCGGCGGCAGAAGCTTCGGCGACCGCGATAACCGCAGCCAGGGACGCGGACAGGGCGGCAGAAATCTGTCGATCCCGCAGCCGGATCTTGGCAGCAAACCGGTAACAAAGGAATCCAGAATCCGCGCTGACAAGGATAAGGATAAAGAAAAATACAATAAGCGCGACCGCTTTGACCGCCAGGAGGGCGGCAAGGGGCGTCCGAATCAGAAAAATAATAATTCCGGCAAAACAGGGAAAACTGCCGGTAAGTTCATCAAGCCGGTGACACCGCCGCCGGCAGAGAAGAAGGAAGACGAGATCAGAACCATTACAATTCCGGACCGTCTGACCATCCGCGAGCTTGCGGATCTTCTGAAGGTGCAGGCTGCGGCGATCGTGAAGAAGCTGTTCCTGCAGGGAACGATGGTTACGGTGAACCACGAGATCGAGTACGATCTGGCGGAAGAGATCGCTATGGATTACAACTGCATCGCAGAGCATGAGGTGAAGGTCGATGTGATCGAGGAGCTGCTGAAGGAAGAAGAGGAGGCAGAAGAGACGATGGTTGCAAGACCGCCGGTTGTCTGCGTTATGGGGCATGTTGACCATGGTAAAACCTCCCTGCTGGATGCCATCCGGAATACGCATGTGATCGCGAAAGAGGCAGGCGGCATCACACAGCATATCGGCGCTTATACGGTATCCATTAACGGACAGCAGATCACCTTCCTGGATACTCCGGGACACGAGGCGTTCACGGCAATGCGTATGCGCGGCGCCAATGCGACCGATATCGCAATCCTTGTGGTAGCGGCGGATGACGGCGTTATGCCGCAGACGGTCGAGGCGATCAGCCACGCAAAAGCGGCGGGTACCGAAATTATTGTTGCGATCAACAAGATCGATAAGCCAAGCGCGAATATTGACCGCGTAAAGCAGGAACTGTCCGAGCACGGGCTGATCCCCGAGGATTGGGGCGGAAGCACCGTATTTGTGCCGGTTTCCGCACATACGCACGAGGGGCTTGACACGCTGCTTGAGATGATCCTTCTGACGGCAGAGGTGGCGGAGCTGAAGGCAAATCCGAACAGAAAAGCGAGAGGCCTTGTCATCGAGGCGGAGCTGGATAAAGGAAAGGGCCCGGTTGCGACGGTGCTGGTACAGAAAGGTACGCTGCATGTGGGCGATGCAATTGCGGCGGGCGCCTGCCACGGCAAGGTCCGCGCGATGATGGACGATAAAGGCAGAAGAGTGAAGGAGGCCGGTCCGTCTACTCCGGTAGAGATCCTCGGTCTTTCCGACGTGCCGAACGCAGGAGAGGTATTTGTTGCCTGCGAAAATGATAAAGAAGCAAGAAGCTTTGCGGAAACCTTCATCAGCCAGAACAAGGAAAAGCTGCTGGAGGAAACGAAATCCAGAATGTCGCTTGACGATCTGTTCAGCCAGATCCAGGCGGGCAATTTAAAAGAGCTTGGCATCATCGTCAAAGCCGATGTGCAGGGCTCTGTGGAGGCCGTAAAGCAGAGCCTCCTGAAGCTTTCCAACGACGAGGTTGCCGTCAAGATCATTCACGGCGGAGTCGGTGCGATCAACGAATCCGATGTCAGCCTTGCTTCCGCTTCCAATGCGATCATCATTGGCTTCAATGTGCGCCCGGATGCGATGGCGAAGGCGAGCGCGGAGCGCGAGAACGTAGACGTGCGCCTGTATCGTGTTATCTATGATGCGATCGCGGATGTTGAGGCTGCCATGAAGGGTATGCTCGATCCGGTCTATGAGGAGAAGGTGATCGGACACGCAGAGGTTCGTCAGACCTTCAAGGCTTCCGGTGTCGGTACGATCGCGGGTGCTTATATCCTGGACGGCGTGTTCCAGAGAAACTGCTCTGTGCGCATCACGCGCGAGGGCACGCAGATCTTCGAGGGCGGTCTCGCATCGCTGAAGCGCTTCAAGGATGACGTAAAAGAGGTAAGGGCAGGCTACGAATGCGGTCTTGTTTTCGAAAAATTTAATGATATTCAGGAATTTGACCAGGTAGAAGCGTATATTATGGTAGAGGTTCCGCGATAGAGGGAAATGAAAATATGAGAAAAAACAGCATTAAAAATACGCGGGTAAACAGCGAGGTGCAGCGGGAGCTTGCCAACATCATCCGCAGCGAGATCAAGGATCCACGGATCCATCCGCTGACGTCGGTGGTGCTGGCGGAGGTTGCGCCGGACTTAAAAACCTGCAAGGCGTATATCAGTGTTTTGGGTGATGAGCAGGCGCAGCAGAGCACGCTGGAGGGACTGCGGTCCGCCGTCGGCTTTATCCGCCGGCAGCTCGCCCGGAACCTGAATCTGCGCAATACCCCCGAAATTCGATTCATTTTGGACCAGTCAATAGAGTATGGCGTCCGCATGTCGAAGCTGATTGCGGAAAATCATGTGGAGAGATCGGAGGATGAAGATGGAGAATATGAAGAAGATCAGTGAGGTGCTGCAGAATGCGCAGACCGTCGCCATTGCCGGGCATATCCGCCCGGACGGCGACTGTGTCGGCTCCTGCATGGCGCTGAAGCTTTATCTGGAAGAAATCTTTCCGGAGCTTCAGACGGTCGATGTTTATCTGGAGGAGATCCCTGCAAGCTATCATATCCTGCAGGGAACGGATACGATCCGTCACAGCTGCGCGGAGGATAAGGAGTACGATTTGTTTATCGCGCTCGACTGCGCGGATAAGCAGCGTCTTGGAGCGGCGGCAAAGTATCTGGATACGGCGAAGCGGAGCATCTGCTATGACCACCATATCAGCAACAAGGGCTTTGCGCAGGAAAACGAGATTTTTCCGGACAGCAGCTCTACTTCAGAGGTGATTTATCATGTGATGGAGGATGAAAAGATATCGAAGGCGGTGGCGGAAGCGCTGTACATGGGGCTGGTGCACGACACCGGCGCCTTCCAGTATTCCTGCACGGCTCCGGAGACGCTGGAGATTGCGGCGAATCTGCTGCGCAAGGGCGTAAACGGCAACTACATCATTGACACCACCTTTCTGGAAAAAACATATGTGCAGAATCAGATTCTCGGAAGAGCGCTTCTGGAGAGCATTATGGTATTGGACGGCGCCTGCATTATCAGCGGCATCAAGCGCAAAGACATGGATTTTTACGGCGTAAAGCCGTCCGACCTGGACGGCATCGTCAGCCAGCTCCGTCTGACGAAGGGCGTCGAGACGGCGATCTTTCTGTATGAGACGGCGAACCAGGAGTACAAGGTCAGCCTGCGCTCCAAGCAGACAGTGGACGTCAGCGTGATTGCCTCGTACTTCGGCGGAGGCGGTCACGTCCGCGCGGCCGGGTGCACGATGCAGGGCTCCTTCTACGATGTGGTAAATAATCTGACGAAGCATATTGAAAAGCAGATGAAGGCGGCCAAAGAGGAAGAACAGACAGCATGATAAACGGGATCATCAATGTTTACAAGGAAAGAGGCTTTACCTCGCACGACGTCGTGGCGAAGCTGCGCGGCATTCTGCATCAGAAAAAAATTGGTCACACAGGCACGCTCGACCCGGAAGCGGAGGGCGTGCTGCCTGTGTGTCTGGGAAACGCAACGCGTCTCTGTGATATGCTGACGGACAAGGACAAAACCTACCGCGCCGTACTGTTGCTTGGGCAGACGACCGACACGCAGGATACGACCGGCGCAGTGCTTTCCATCTGTGAAAAGATGCCGCCCAGGGAGGCGGTTTGCAGCGCGATCACGGGTTTTATCGGACCGTATGAGCAGGTGCCGCCGATGTATTCCGCACTGAAGGTGGGCGGAAAGAAGCTGTATGAGCTGGCGCGCGAGGGCAAGACGGTAGAACGGCAGGCACGCTTTGTACAGATTTACGATATAAAAATTGAAGAAATCCGTCTTCCGCGCGTTGCCCTGACGGTTTCCTGCTCAAAAGGCACTTATATCCGCACGCTCTGTCATGATATCGGCGAAAAGCTTGGCTGCGGCGGCTGCATGGAATCGCTGCTGCGCACGCGCGTGGGAGCGTTTGCACAGGAGGAAAGCCTGCGGCTCTCAGAGATCGAAACGCTGGCAAAAGACGGGCGTCTGGAGGAAAAAATCGTTCCGGTGGAGACGATGTTCGCACAGTACCCGGCATTTCGCGTGAAGCCGGAGGCGGACAAGCTCCTTTATAACGGAAATCCATTGGAGAAGCGCAGCCTTACGCAGGCGGAGGTGCCGGGACAAAGTGCAGAAAGCACAGCGGCACTGGCGCGGGACGGAGAAAATCCCTGGGCGCGCATCAGCGACTCCGCCGGGCGGTTCTGCGGGATCTATCAGTACGTCCCGGAGAAGAAACGCTATGTTCCTGTAAAGATGTTCTTATAAAATCCCAGTCTCCATACAGGAACGCAATTTTATGAGGAATCCAATATGAAATATATAGAAGGCTTTATGGACTACACCATGGACCGGGACACAGCTGTCACGCTCGGCAAGTTTGACGGGCTGCACCGCGGGCACCAGGAGCTGATCCGCCGGATCTGTGCGAAAAAGGCGCAGGGGCTTGAGAGCGCGGCGGTGACGATCTGGCCAAATCCGAAGGCGCCTGCGCTCCTTACGAAGGGCGAAAAGAAAGCACTGCTTAAAAAATTCGGCGTGCAGTGGTGGATCGACTGTCCGTTTCTTCCGCAGATCTCGCATATGGAGCCGGAGACGTTTGTGAGGGAGATCCTTGCAAAACGGCTGCGCGCGAAATATATCGCGGTCGGCAGCGATTTTCGCTTCGGCTATCAGAGAAGAGGCGACTGTGCGCTGCTTGCAAAAATGCAGAAGGAGTGCGGCTATGAGCTGGAGGTCGTGGAAAAGGAATGCTATGAGGGGCGTGAGATCAGCAGCAGCTACGTGAAGGAAGCGCTCGCAAAGGGAAATATGGAGCTGGTGAATACGCTCCTTGGCTACCCTTACACAGTGCAGGGCGAGGTGCTGCACGGGCGGCGGATCGGGCGCACGCTCGGGATGCCGACCACAAACATCATCCCCTCCGTCGGCAAGCTGCTGCCGCCGAACGGCGTCTACGCCTCCAAAACCATTATCCAGCCGCAGACATACGGGGCGGACGAAGGCCAGCAGATGGAGAGCTGCTGCGGGATCACGAACATCGGCTATAAGCCGACAGTGGGCGAATACTTCCGCGGTGTTGAGACCTATCTGTTTGACTACGAGGGTGACCTGTACGGGAGGATGATCGAGGTACAGCTCTATGCATACGAGCGGCCGGAGCAGAAATTCCCGGACATGGAGGAACTGAAGGCGCAGATGCACCGCGATATTGCCTTTGGAAAAAACTATTTTCGTAGTTGACGGCAATAGCCGCGTATGCTATAATTCTTAGGCATGAATTCAGCCGTCACTCAGGATTCGGACACTCCGACCATTCCTTAGTGTCAGGCGATTTAAAAATAAGGAGGAAATATCATGATTTCGAAAGAGAAGAAACAGGCAATTATTGCTGAGTACGGACGTAAGGAAGGCGACACCGGTTCACCGGAGGTACAGATCGCAGTACTTACCGCGAGAATCCAGGAGCTGACAGCTCACCTGCAGGATCATCCGAAGGATCATCATTCAAGAAGAGGTCTTCTGAAAATGGTAGGTCAGAGACGTGGCTTACTTGCATATTTAAAGAAAACTGATATTGAAGGATACCGTGCTTTAATCGAAAAACTGGGAATCAGAAAATAATCTGGCTATCAAAGGGACGGTTTTGCCGTCCCTTTCATGCGCAGAAGGCATAAGAGCCGGGACCACTGAAAAGCCAATCGGCAGCGGTTGGTTTTTCAGTTGTTTCGGACGTATGCCGGGGATGCATGAGACGGCCGGGGAAAAGGAGAAAATTATGTACAAGAGCTATTCTATGGAACTCGCCGGCAGAACGCTGCGTGTGGACGTCGGCAGAGTTGCAAAACAGGCAAACGGTGCAGCCTTGATGCACTATGGCGATACCACCGTATTATCTACGGCTACGGCATCGGAAAAACCGCGCGAGGGGATCGATTTCTTCCCGTTAAGCGTGGAGTATGAAGAGAAGATGTACTCGGTAGGAAAGATCCCGGGCGGCTTCAACAAGAGAGAGGGCAAGGCCTCCGAGAACGCAGTGCTGACGGCGCGCGTTATCGACCGCCCGATGCGTCCGCTGTTCCCGAAGGACTACCGCAACGACGTGACGCTGGACAACCTGGTGCTTTCCGTTGATCCGGACTGCGCGCCGGAGCTGACGGCAATGCTCGGTTCCGCGATCGCGACAGCGATTTCCGATATCCCGTTTGACGGCCCGACCTCTACCACACAGGTAGGTCTGGTGGACGGCGAGTTTGTGTTCAACCCGAACGCGGCTCAGAAAGCGGTTTCCGATCTGCAGCTCACCGTTGCCTCCACACGCGACAAGGTCATCATGATCGAGGCGGGTGCAAACGAGGTGCCGGAGGACAAGATGATCGAGGCGATCTTTGCTGCGCATGAGGTAAACCAGGAGGTCATTAAATTCATTGATACCATCGTGGCGGAGTGCGGAAAAGAAAAGCACACCTACACAAGCTGCGCGGTTCCGGAGGAGCTGTTTGCGGCGATCCGCGAGGTCGTATCCCCGGAGGAGATGGAGGTTGCCGTATTTACTGACGAAAAACAGAAGCGCGAGGCAAATATCCGCGAGATCAAGGATAAGCTTGCTGAGAAATTTGCCGATAACGAAGAGTGGCTGGCGCTGATCGACGAGGCTGTTTACCAGTATCAGAAGAAGACCGTCCGCAAGATGATCTTAAAGGATCATAAGCGTCCGGACGGCCGTGCGATCAACGAGATCCGCCCGCTGGCAGCGGAGGTCGATCTGATCCCGCGCGTACACGGTTCTGCGATGTTTACCAGAGGACAGACACAGATCTGCACCATCACGACGCTGGCGCCGCTTTCCGAGGCACAGAAGATCGACGGCCTTGACGTGGCGGAAACCAGCAAGCGTTATATGCACCACTATAATTTCCCGAGCTACTCGGTAGGCGAGACAAAGCCGTCCAGAGGACCGGGACGCCGCGAGATCGGTCACGGCGCGCTGGCAGAGCGTGCGCTCGTTCCGGTGCTTCCGAGCGAGGAGGAATTCCCGTACGCGATCCGCACCGTATCCGAGACCTTTGAGTCAAACGGTTCCACCTCCCAGGCGAGCATCTGCGCATCCACGATGTCGCTGATGGCGGCAGGTGTGCCGATCAAGACGGCGGTTGCAGGTATTTCCTGCGGTCTGGTGACCGGCGAGACGGACGACGATTATATCGTGCTGACGGATATCCAGGGGCTGGAGGACTTCTTCGGCGATATGGACTTCAAGGTGGCTGGTACACACAAGGGTATCACCGCGATCCAGATGGATATCAAGATCCACGGTCTGACACGCCCGATCATCGAGGAAGCGATCGCAAGAACAAGAGAAGCGCGCCTCTATATCCTCGACGAAGTAATGGCAAAGACCATCGCAGAGCCGAGAATGGAGCTTTCCGAGTATGCGCCGAAGATCATCCAGATCAATATTGATCCGCAGAAGATCGGCGATGTAGTCGGACAGAGAGGGAAGACCATCAACACGATCATTGAGCGCACCGGCGTGAAGATCGATATTACAGACGACGGCGCGGTTTCCATCTGCGGCACTGATAAGGAGCAGATGGCACGGGCGATGGATATGGTCCGCATCATCACCACAGAATTTGAGGCTGGTCAGATCCTCACCGGAACGGTAGTCAGCATCAAGGAATTCGGCGCTTTCCTGGAGTTTGCTCCGGGTAAGGAGGGAATGGTCCACATTTCCAAGATTTCCAAGGGCAGGATCGACAAGGTTGAGGACGTCTTAAAGCTTGGCGACGTTGTGAAGGTTGTATGCCTTGGCAAGGACAAGATGGGAAGAGTAAGCTTCAGCATGAAGGATGTTGAGCAGTAAATGATATATATGCGCCCGGTTCCGCACTGGAATTGGGCGCGTTTTATCTGGAGGAAAAGCGTCTGCAGCTTTTTGCACAGGGCAGGAGGAAAAACGCGTATAGCCTGCCCGCATTTCTCATATGTTGTACCATAACGGAAAAACAGGAGTGGTACGATGAAAACGAGAAAATGGAGACAGACGGCGGCGTGGATCTGCTGCCTTTTGCTGATGGTCCTGCAGCCGGCAGCGGCAGGAGCTGTGCTGGCGGAGGAAACTGAAGCTGCAGCGACAGGAGCTGTGCTGGCGGAGGAAACCGAAGCTGCAGCGACGGGGACTGCGCAGGCGGAGACGGACAGTGCGCAGGACAGTCTTGCGCTTGAATCGCCGTCCGCGCTTCTGATGGAGGCGTCCACAGGGACGGTGCTCTATGAAAAGGATGCGCACACCCGGCGCAGTCCGGCAAGCGTGACGAAGGTAATGACAACGCTGCTGATTTTTGAGGAGCTGGAAAAGGGTTCCATTAAGCTGGACGATGAGGTTGTCACGAGCGCACACGCAAAGTCGATGGGCGGCTCGCAGGTCTTTCTGGAGGAGGGCGAGAAGCAGACGGTCGACACGCTGCTCAAATGTATCCTGGTATCCTCCGGGAACGACGCTTCGGTGGCGATGGCGGAGCATATCGGCGGCAGCGAGGCGGAATTTGTCAGCCGTATGAACAAAAAAGCGGCGGAGCTTGGCATGAAGGATACACATTTTGTGGATTGCTGCGGGCTGACGGATTCCGACGATCACTATACGACAGCCTACGATATTGCGCTGATGTCGCGCGAGCTGATCACCCGTTTCCCGCAGGTCTACGATTATACGACCATCTGGATGGATACCATCACCCATGTGACGCGCCAGGGCAGCAGCGAGTTTGGACTTGCGAATACCAACAAGCTTCTGCGCAGCTATGACGGCTGCCGGGGACTGAAAACCGGAAGCACCAGCAAGGCGTTGTTCTGCGTCTCGGCGACGGCGGTGCGCAATGATATCGAGCTGATCAGCGTTGTGATGGCGGGACCGGATTCCAAAACGCGTTTTGCAAACGCCGCTGCGATGCTGAATTACGGCTTTGGCAAATGCCGGATGTACATAGACAGCGACCCGGTAAAGCTTCCCGAGCTGACGGTGAAACGCGGGCTAAAGGATACTGTTTCCTGCTATTATGCGGAGGAATTTCATTATCTGGATGTGAACGGGCAGAATCTTGACGGAATCGAGCGGAAGCTGGAGCTTCCGGAAACGCTTACTGCCCCGGTGCACAAGGGGGACATTGCCGGGCGGATGCTCTATCTGCTGGAGGGAAAGGAAATCGGCAGCGTGGATATCGTGTTGGATGAGGAGATCGAAAAAGCGGGATATCTGCATTATCTGATGCAGGCATGGGAAGCATATTGCATGTAGGATTTTCCTTGTCAAAAGAGGAAGAGTCCGGTATACTTAAATACAAAGCCCGGAAAGGGCAGGCGGGGAGAGACAATGAGCAGAATCAAAGTGAGACATTACCGGATCGTGATGCCGGGAGGGGATAACAGACCGGAAAAACCGATCCGCGCAGTGATGATCGGGGATCTGCACAACCGCATATTTGGAGAAGCCAACAATCAGCTTGTGGAGATTATTCAGAAGCAGTATCCGGACGTGGTGTTTTCCGTGGGCGATCTGACGGTAAGCAGGGCAAACGAGGAGACAAATCTGGATGTGGGAGTTTCCCTGCTGAAAAGACTTGCCTGCGACTGTCCGGTCTATTGCGTGAACGGAAATCATGAATTTCGTGCAAAAATTTTCCCGGAGGATTACCGGGGTGTGTACCAGAAGCTGGTTGGCGAGCTGCAGAAAGGCGGCATTGTGCTGCTGGAAAATACGCGCGCGCAGATAGAGATAAACGGCGCGCGCCTTATGGTGCATGGCCTGGAGATCCCGATGAAGTATTACAAGCGGTTTTCCGGCGATTTTATGACAGCAGAGGAAATCCGCGCGCTTATCGGAGAGCCGGAGGAGGACTGCTACAATATCCTGCTGGCGCACAATCCGGTCTTTTTTGAGAGCTACGCGCTCTGGGGCGCTGATCTGACTCTTTCCGGGCATCTGCACGGCGGTCTTGTGCGGCTCCCGTTTATCGGCGGCGTTGTCAGCCCGCAGGTGAAGCTGTTTCCCAAATACGCACAGGGGATGTTTGAAAAATACCGTCGGAAAATGGTGGTAACGGCGGGGCTTGGCTCGCATTCTTTTGCGCTGCGTATCAATAATCCGCCGGAGGTCGTGGTGCTGGAGCTGACGTAAAGCGGGCCGGTCGGCTCCGGGAAACAGGAAAAGGCAGCGCAGCATTTGGGAAAAGGTGCAGGAGGTACGTATGGGAATCCCGGTAAAGCTGCAGGAATTCGAGGGACCGCTCGATCTGCTCCTGCATCTGATAGATAAAAACAAAGTGAGCATTTTTGATATTCCGATCGTGGAGATCACAAATCAATATATGGAATATATTCAGGCAATGGAAACTGCCGACATGGGCGTGATGAGTGAATTTCTGGTGATGGCGGCGACGCTTCTTGATATCAAATCACGGATGCTGCTTCCGCCGGAAAAGGATGAGGAGGGTGAGCCGCAGGATCCGCGCCAGGAGCTGGTGGAGCGTCTGCTGGAGCATAAGCTCTACAAATACATGTCTTATGAGCTGCGCGACCGTCAGAGCGACGCGGCGAAAGCGGCGTACCGCCAGCCGGATATGCCGCCGGAGGTGCTGAAATACCGGGAGCCGGTGGATGTACAGGCACTGCTCGCGGATGTGACGCTGGCGCGGCTGAATGCGATCTTTCAGGATGTGATGAAGCGCCGGGAGGAACGGATCGATCCGGTGCGAAGCCAGTTCGGCACGATGGAAAAAGAAGAGGTTGATCTGGATGAAACGATCGCCCATGTGGAAAGCTATATTGCGGAGCATAAAAAATGCAGCTTTAAGAATCTTCTTCGAAACCGGAAAAGCAAGATGCAGGTGATCATCACATTCCTGACCATTCTGGAAATGATGAAAACCGGAAAGATTGAGATAGAGCAGGATGATATTTTTGCGGATATTCTGATTACCGCAAAGCAAGGTGAGGAAAAACGTGGAGATTAAAAAACTGGAAGCGGCTGTGGAGGCGATTCTTTTTGCGAGCGGGGAATCCGTGGAGGCGGCGAAGCTCGCAAAAGCGATCGAGCAGGACGTGGAGACGACGAAAAAGCTTGTGCGGGCAATGATGGACCGCTATAAAGAAGAAGACCGGGGCATCTGCATCGTGGAGCTGGACGGCTCTTTTCAGATGTGTACAAAACCGGAGATGTTCGATTACCTGGTGCGTATTGCAAAGCAGCCGCGCAAAGCGGAGCTGACAGACGTTGTGCTGGAAACGCTCTCGATCATCGCCTACAAGCAGCCGATCACAAAGCTGGAGCTTGAGAAGATCCGCGGCGTCAAATGTGACCACGCCGTCAATAAGCTGATCGAGTACAATCTCGTAAAGGAGGTCGGCAGGCTTGATGCACCCGGCCGTCCGCTGCTGTTCGGGACAACGGAAGAATTTCTGCGCAATTTTGGTGTGCAGTCCCTGGCGGACCTTCCGCCGGTCAGCACCGTAAAACTGGAGGATTTCAAGGCGGAGGCAGAGGAGGAAGTAAGGCTTACTCTGCAGGTATAGTATACTTCGGGCTGCCTGAAGCATACAAAATGACAAAAAGACAGGAGATACAGCAATGCCTACCACATATGCACATGATTTATTTGGAAAAACCGTATATGAAAAAATAAACAACGAGGAAATAAAGAAGCTTATCGCGCGCCACAGGATGGCGTATACGGTCGGCCTGCACGGACCGGATATCCTGTTTTACGTGCGCCCGTTCCACAAAAACCGCATTAATGAGCTGGGGCAGCAGCTGCACCGCGAGGAAGCCGCCGATTTTTTTGAAAAAGGCGGCGCGCTCTACCGCCAGACGAAGGAGGAGGGTGCTCTTGCCTATCTGCTGGGCTTTGTCTGCCACTTTATGCTGGACAGCACCTGCCACCCGTGTGTCACAGAGTATATGAAGCGGACCGGGGCGGGGCATGACGAGATCGAGACGGAGCTGGACCGCGCGTTGATGGAAAAAAGCGGAAAAAATCCCTTTTTCTATCACCCGGCGTGCGTGATCCATCCGACAAAGGATTGTGTCCGCAGCATTGCGGCGGTTCTTAGTGACGTGTCGGAAAAAGAAGTGCGGCATATGCTGCACGCAATGAAATTTTATATGGGCGTCACGGTCTGCCCGACATCTCTGAAGCGAAAAGCGCTGCTGGGGGCATCGAAGGCAGTCGGCGCTTACAATCTGGTGCAGGGACGTATTATGCGAAAGGAGCCGCGCAAGCTCTGCGCGGAGAGCACGAAGGAGCTGGAAAGGCTGCTCTGGCTCGCTGTGCCGGAGACGGTGACCGTGCTGGAGCGCTATTACCAGAGCGTGCTATCCGGGGAAGCGGTGGATGCGCGCTTTGATCGCAATTATAATTGAGCGCATATTAGAAAAGCCGGAACGTATTGCAGCCCGGCTTTCCTTACGCTCGGCAGCGGTCGTTACTGTCTGTCCGGCATAAACGAAAGAAGAGGAGCATATCCTGTTATCAGAGAAAATCCGGGCGGATGCCCGGAAAAATAAGAGAGGGAGGATATGCCGTATGAAAAAGAAATGGCGCCGTTTTCTTGCCTGCCTGTCTGTTTTGCTGATATTTTTCGCAAGCAGTGGGGCGGCAACGGAAAAGGAACCGGAGGAATTAAAGAATTTATACGCCCATAGTGCTGTACTGATGGATGGCAGCAGCGGGCGTATTCTTTTTGGGAAAAATGAGACGGAGGTGCTGCCGATGGCGAGCACGACCAAGATCATGACCTGTATTCTGACGCTGGAGAGCGGACGGACGGAGGAGACTGCCACAGCCTCCGCGAATGCGGCGGCGCAGCCGAAGGTGCATCTTGGCGTGCAGAGCGGTGAGGAATTTTATGTGAAGGATCTGCTGTATTCGCTGATGCTGGAATCGCACAACGACAGTGCCGTGGTGATCGCTGAGCATATCGGCGGGAGCGTACAGGGATTTGCAGAGATGATGAATGAGAAGGCGGCAAAGCTTGGCTGCGCGGACACACATTTTATCACGCCGAACGGTCTGGACGCTGCGGATGGCGGCGGGGAGCACGCAACGACAGCCGCCGATCTTGCGCGGATCATGCGGTACTGTGTGAGCGAGTCGCCTAAGAGGGAGGAATTTCTGGAGATCACGCAGACGCGCAGCTACAGCTTTTCTAATAAGGAAGGAAGCCGCAGCTTTTCGTGCCAGAACCACAACGCATTCATGGACATGATGGAGGGCGTCGTTTCCGGAAAAACAGGCTTTACCTCGGCGGCGGGCTACTGCTACGTCTGCGCGCTGGAGAGTGAAGGGCGGCTTTTCATTGTGGCGCTGCTCGCATGTGGCTGGCCGAATAACCGCACCTACAAGTGGCGCGACGCGCGCACGCTGTTTGACTACGGCATGGCGAATTACCGGAATCAGACCATACGCTGTGAAGAAAAGCCGCGCACGCTGCCGGTGGAGGGCGGTCTTGCCAGGGACAAAAATCCCTGGCACGAGGCAACCGTGGAGGCGGCAGCAGATACTTCGGATACGTCCCCAAAGCAGTATCTTCTGCGGGCTGACGAGCGGATCCGCAGCCGTCTGACGATCAGGAAAAGCCTGACGGCTCCGGTAGAGAAGGGCGCGGTGGTCGGGAAGATCAGCTATTACCTCGGCGAACAGCTTTTAGAGGAATATCCGATCCTCACCACGGGCAGCGTTTCGTCAAAATACTTTGAAGACTGGCTCCTCTGGGTGTGGAAAAGCTACATATTGTAGAATCGAAAAAAAGTTTGTCAAAATGACGACAAAGGTCTTGCCTTTGTGTTCGAAATCAAGTACAATGATAAACGGCAGATAATTGGTTTCAATTTATCTAATATAGAAAATGGAGGGCTGAAAAATGAGTAACACAGCACAAACCTTAGCAGGCAAAAGAATCGCAGCTTTGCTTGATGAGAACAGTTTTGTTGAAATCGGTGGAAGTATTACTGCCAGAAACACAGATTTCAACATGGCAAAGGCGGACACTCCGGCGGACGGTGTCATTACCGGATACGGCGTGATCGACGGCAGTCTGGTATATGTATACAGCCAGGATGCTTCTGTTCTCGGTGGCACAATCGGAGAGATGCACGCAAAGAAGATCACAGGCATTTACGACCTCGCAATGAAGATGGGCGCACCGGTCATCGGACTGATCGACTGTGCAGGGCTTCGTCTCCAGGAGGCGACGGATGCACTGAACGCTTTCGGCGCGATCTACGAGAAGCAGGCACTTGCTTCCGGCGTAATTCCGCAGATCACAGCAGTATTTGGTACCTGCGGCGGCGGTCTGGCGATCGTTCCGGGGCTTACCGATTTTACATTCATGGAAGAGAAAAATGCAAAATTATTTGTAAATTCTCCGAATGCGCTTGACGGCAATACAAAAGAAAAATGTGATACGGCATCTGCAAAATTCCAGAGCGAGGAAGCAGGGCTGGTAGACTTTGTTGGCAGCGAGAGCGATGTGCTCGTAGGCATCCGCCAGCTTGTCGGCATGCTTCCGGCAAACAACGAGGATGATATGTCCTACGAAGAATGTTCCGACGACCTTAACCGTGTCTGCGCAGACCTGGCAAATTGTGCGGGAGATACTTCTATCCTTCTCGGACAGATCGCAGACGACAATGTTTTTGTTGAGACAAAGGCGGCATATGCAAAAGAAATGGTGACCGGTTTCCTGCGTCTGAACGGACAGACGGTCGGCGCTGTTGCAAACCGCACAGAAGTATATGATGCAGAGGGCAACAAGACCGACGCTTTCGATGCTGTTCTGACAAAGAAGGGTGCAGTAAAGGCAGCAGAGTTTGTACAGTTCTGCGATGCATTTGGTATTCCGGTGCTTTCCCTCACCAACGTGAAGGGCTTCAAGGCAAACATGCACTCTGAGAGAGGCATCGCGAAGGCAGTGGCAAAGCTTACATATGCATTTGCAAACGCAACCGTTCCGAAGGTAAATGTTGTGATCGGTGCGGCTTACGGAAGCGCTTACGTTGCAATGAACAGCAAGGCGATCGGCGCAGACATGACCTATGCATGGCCGACGGCTGAGATCGGAACGATGGATGCGAAGCTTGCTGCAAAGATCATGTATGCAGACGCTGATGCGGCAACGATGAATGAAAAGGCAGCTGAGTATGCGGCGCTGCAGACCAGCGCGGCATCCGCGGCAAAGAGAGGCTATGTTGACGCGATCATCGACGCGTGCGACACCAGAAAATATGTGATTGGTGCATTTGAAATGTTATTCACAAAAAGAGAAGACCGTCCGGCGAAAAAACATGGCACGGTTTAAGCGAGGTGAATGATATGAGAAAATTTAAAGGATTAGTTGTTTCGCTGTCCGCAGCAGCAATGCTTGCGCTTGCAGCAGCTCCGGCCTATGCGGAGGAGACAGAGGCAGTGACGGAAGCGCAGGCTGCAGAGGAAAGCACATCCACTGCCGTTGTGAATGCGGACGACAGCATAAGCAGCAGCGACAGTGCGACGCTGGCGGATTATGCGTCCGAGACCATCAGTCTGATCACGACGATGTCCGACGCAGAGATGGAAGAGATTGTGAATCCGTCTTCTATTCTGAGCGTACCGCCCGAGTATTCCGTGGAAGCTGTGGAATCCTGGCTGTCTGTAAAAGACGAACTGGGGGATTTCGTTGCGGCAAAGGAACACGACATTACGGCGGATAGCAGCACCATTACCGTTGAATCTATCTGTGATTTTGCAAACGGAGAAGGCGCGGTAACGATCGTGCTGGACAGAGACACCCTCACACCAGATTCTATCACGTTTGCAGAGCAGAACAGTTCACTCGGCAAAACGATGCAGGAAGCGGCAATGAACACGATAATGGGTATCGGTATCGTATTCCTCGTACTGCTGTTCCTGAGTTTCCTGATCAGTCAGTTTAAGCATATTGCAAAACTGGAAGAAAAAATGACGAAGAAGAATGCCCCGGAGGCTCCGAAAGCGGCTCCGGCTCCGGCAGCGCCCGTTGCGGCGGCACCGGCTCCGGTGGAGGAGACCGTGGACGACGGCGAA
>UMDR01004446.1_pt1 | contig 16513 bp, 18 predicted proteins | sample 1964541 | NCBI WGS metagenome assembly UMDR01 (sample SAMEA4835999, study PRJEB28245) | human gut metagenome | biome: gut microbiome; material: fecal sample | place: Denmark | collected 2008 | reverse complement strand
CAAAAAAGCCACCCTTTCGGGTGACTTTTTCGACAGGCTGACACAGTCTGTCTTAAACGGCAGGCTGTGTTTTTATTTTTATTCGTATTTTTTTATTGCGTCGATTATATCGTTGATGATAAGCTTGCTTTTGCTGTCAAGGCTGTTGATCTTTTCGGAAATAACATCATCCGAGATATTTCCGTCCGTGCCGAGGAGCAGGTAGTTGGGCGTGGTTTTCAATGCGGCGCATATATCCATAAGCGCTTCCAGACTCGGTGCGGAACGTCCGGTTTCGAGGTTGGAGATATACTTGTAATTCACGTCGATCATTTCGCAGATCTGATACTGTTTAAGTCCGAGCTCTTTTCTGCGCTTTGCCATTCGCTGTCCCACTTCGCAGTAGTTGATATTCATTGTTATTCGCTCCTTTCGGGGTTTCGTGGCTTTTTATTATATATTATCAGCAGAAGAAAATATAAAAAACCATTTATTAGGTGAAAATTCTACTTGACAAATAGAAAATTCTGCTTTATAATAAGAAAAAATGCGAAAAATCTGCTTGGCAGGCGGTTTTTATCGGCAAGGGGGGATGATATGTCGGATATCGGAACAGGCGAAGCTTCAAAACGATGGGGCTACAGTCAGGAAACTGTGCGGAAGTGGTGTGCTATGGGTTTGATAAAGGGAGCAACACAGGATAATACTAAACACCAATAAAATACAGGAAAAAATCTGCGCCGAAATCCTATATATTCGAGATTGTCGGCTTGATTTTTTCCAAATTTTAAATGGTGTTTAGTATAAAAAGGGTTCAGCTTGGCATATACCGAAAAATGCGGAGTGCCCAAAGAAAATCAAAGCAAACAGCAATATGCTGTAAAAATTTCGGAGGCGTGAATATGGGAATGAAAAAAATTTTATCAACGGCAATGGCGGCGGTCATGTGTTTATCGTTTGCAGCTTGTTCTTCAAACACCGCGGCGAATGATGAGACAAAGAATTCAGCTTCGGCAAAATCAGCGCAGAAATCAAGCTCGGTATTTGTTTTGGCGTTTGAAAATAAGCTGAATGAAACAGGCGAATGGGAATTCGATATCGAAGAGACTAAAAAAGGGTTTGAAATTGTCGGAAAAGAAACGCGTGATGATGTGACTGAATTCAAGGGAAAGGCAGACGATAACAAAAAGGTTTACTCGGCTGTTCTCACTTACAAAAATGTTGTGGCTGAAAAGCTTGGTGATTCGGATAAGCTTGAGGATATGCTTGCTTCATTCAGCAGTGATCCATCGACAGTTCCCCAAAATGAGATATGGAGCATACAGTGCTTTCTGGATTATGTGGGGATATGTACACTGTGTTCGGGAAATTCCGACGTTACCCTTGGCAGTATGATGGAATATATGACAAGCGGGACTAAATTTGAAGCAAACGGCTGGGAAGTAAGTGTAAAGTTAAACCGCAGTGCAGGCACTTGCACGGTCGATGCGGAATATAAGGGTTAAAACTGATCTGAGGAGAGTGTGGATATGTATTGCAAAAAATGCGGAAAAGAAAACGAGGATAACGCTCTTATATGCAAAGAGTGCGGTTGCTCGCTTGTGAATGAGCCAACAGAGGTGCCGAAAAAGAAAAAGTCGGTATGGTCATTGGTCGGAATGGGTATTGGTGCGGCTGTAGTGATATGCGGAATTATTATGATAATTTTTCCCGATGTTTCGGGTGTATGGATAAAAAGCTATAGCTTCGGTGCGGATTTTTACACCGAAATTTACAATGCGACGAGCAAGGTCGCAGACAGCAATATCAATGCCGCAAAGGCAATAGTGAGAGGGCTTGGCTGTGTTACGGCGTCGATAGGCGCTTTTATGGCAGTCTATTTTGGCAGAGCGGCTTTTGAAAAGTGAGGCAGTACATTGTAAAATTGTTGAATATAAAAAACAAAGAGGAGAGATTTGTATGTTCAAATCAAAAATGAAGAAGTTGTTTAAAAGTGTTGTGTGTGCTGTTGCGGTTGTGTTTTGCATGGCTGCTTTGAGCGGCTGCGGCGCAAGCAAGGTTTCCGTTTCGGACGCAATGGCGAGAGCTAAACAGGTGAATACTGCTATATCGTCTGCGTTGACTCAGGCGGCGATTGGAAATGAATCCTTTGGAACTTGCGAAACATCTGCGAGCATTTCATTCGGCGATGTTTCCAACGGGAGTTATTCGTTGAAGTGGGAGGGCGTGAGCGATCGCCCGGCTATGGATATTGCGGCTTATCTTGGTTCCGACTTTGACGGTTATGCTTATGTTGAATTTGACCCTGAGAAATATACGGTTACATTTGCACTGTGGTCGCCAAAGCCTATTCCGGAGAAATACAAGCATCAGCTCAGTGCTGACGAAATGAATCAAAGCAAAAAAGACGGCGCGGTCGTTGGCTGCTATTAATAAAAATGGAGGAATGAAAAAATGTTCTGTTCAAAATGCGGAAATGAGATAGATAATGAGGCTTTGATATGTCCGAAATGCGGATGTGCAACGGCAAATATGACCTCACAGAAAAGCGTAGCTTCGGCTGATACGTCTGGGGAAACAAGCACTCTTGCGAACTGTGCTTTGACCTTTGCGGTGATCGGTCCTACCATTGGTCTTATTCTTGGCATCATCGGCACGGTAAAATACAAGAATGAAGCGTACAAAAAGAAAAGCATCACGGCTATAATTTTGTCGCCTATAATGCTGGTGGTTTACTATGTCATACTTTTTCTGGTCACGCAATATTAATGATGTTTTTGCCCGACAGGTTATTCAGGTGTCCTGTCGGGCTTTTTTATTAGGAAAATTCGGCTTTTGCGGTCAATTATGAACAGGCTTATGCAAAAATATAACCAATATGCGTATTTTATACATTTGCGCTTGCATAAAATCAAATATTATACAGAAAATAATGCATAAAAATAAAAAATCAAGAAAAATATGCAAAAACTCTTGACAAAAGCAGGAATAGGTGTATAATAAAACTTGTACGACAGAGATCGTTAAAAATCTATGTATGCAAATACATATTTATGGAGGAAAATAAAATGGCTAAGGAAATTAAAAAGGTTGTTCTGGCTTACTCGGGCGGACTTGATACTTCTATCATCATTCCGTGGTTAAAGGAAAACTACAATAACTGCGAAGTTATCGCTGTTTCGGGCAACGTTGGTCAGGGAACCGAGCTTGACGGACTTGAAGAAAAGGCTATCAAGACAGGTGCTTCCAAGCTTTACATCGAAGACCTTACAGAAGAATTCATCACTGATTATGTATATCCTACCGTTCAGGCAGGCGCTATCTACGAGGGCAAGTACATGCTCGGTACTTCCTTTGCACGTCCTATCATTGCAAAGAGGATCGCTGAGATCGCTATCAAGGAAGACGCAGATGCTATCTGCCACGGCTGCACAGGCAAGGGCAACGATCAGGTTCGTTTCGAGCTTGCTATCAAGGCATTCGCTCCCGAAATGCAGATCATCGCTCCTTGGAGGATCTGGGACATCAAGAGCCGTGACGAAGAGATCGACTATGCAGAGGCTCACAACATTCCTCTTAAGATAAACAGAGAAACAAACTACTCCAAGGACAAGAACATCTGGCATCTTTCCCACGAAGGTCTTGACCTTGAAGATCCTGCAAATGAGCCGCAGTACGAAAAGCCGGGCTTCCTTGAAATGGGTGTTTCTCCTCTTCAGGCACCCGACAAGCCGACTTATGTTACTATCCACTTTGAAAAGGGTATTCCGACTGCTGTTGATGGCAAGACAATGAATGGCACTGAGCTTGTAACTGCTCTTAACAAGCTTGGTGGCGAGAACGGCATCGGTCTTGTTGACCTCGTTGAGAACCGTCTTGTCGGCATGAAGTCCAGAGGCGTATATGAAACACCGGGCGGAGCTATTCTTTATCATGCTCACGATGTTCTCGAAACTATCACACTTGACAAGGCTACACAGCGTATGAAGCAGAAGCTTGCTATCGACTTTGCAGACCTCGTTTATAACGGTCAGTGGTTCACACCTGTTCGTGAGGCTCTTTCCGCTTTCGTTACAAAGACACAGGAAACTGTTACGGGTGATGTTAAGCTCAAGCTTTACAAGGGCAACATCATCAATGCGGGCGTTACATCTCCTTACACTCTTTATGATGAAGAAGTTGCAACATTCGATGAAGACCATGTTTACAATCAGGCTGATTCCGCAGGCTTCATCAACCTCTTCGGTCTTCCTATCAAGGTAAAGGCTATGCTCGACAAGAAGAGAGAAAACAAGTAATTTTGTTAAAGAAAATATAAGGGCGGACAGCTATCCGCCCTTGTGTTGTTTCTGCGAAAACGTATATTTTCGCATTTTAGTGCGAAAAATACTGTTGAAAAAGTCAGGGACAACACCGCACGGCACTTGCTTTTCGGGTTTTGTGCGGTATTGCCTCGGATATACGGCAAAATTTGCCGCGGCTTATTAAGGAGATTTTATAATGAAGATAAGAAAAATACTGGTTGGGATAGTTTTGGCGGCTGTGTTGGCGTTTACCGCCTGCGCAAGCGGAGATACGCAGATGAGCGAAGAGGATGCTGCGCTCCGGCAGAAGCTTTTGGGCGTATGGCTTTACACTGATTCGGCACAGTATGATGAGAACGGTGATCTGACTTCTTTTTCTGCGTATGAGTTCACCGAGTGGGATGTAAAGCGTCATGATGTTACGGAAACACAGATAATGTCGGGCGTTATTGACAAATATACGATCGAGGACGGCAAATTTACCGTTGTGGAAAACGGAAAAAAGGTTTATGCTATAATTGAGATAAAGGAGATCGACGGCAAGGATCATCTTTTATGGAACATCGATTCGGGCGGACAGGAATTCGTCAGAATGACCGATGATGAGGTCTTTGACTATCATATCCCTGCAGGCGAGTTTATTGACGGCGAGGCAGAATTACTCGGCATAGAAACAACTGCGGCTGAAAGCGGTTCGTCTGAAAATGCTTCGGCTGAAACAGAAGCGGCAGCGGAAACTTCGGCTGCTTCGGAAGAATAACTAAGAAATAAGGAGCTTCATATTATGAACAGCAAAATGTGGGCAGGTCGTTCCTCAAAAGAGGTCGATTCACGCGTTAATGATTTCAATTCATCGATAAAATTCGATTCGAGAATGTACAGACAGGACATAAAGGGTTCAATGGCACACGCAGAAATGCTCGGCGACTGCGGCATTATTGAAAAGTCCGAGAGCGAAAAGATAATCGCAGGACTTAAAGGCATACTTGCGGATATTGATGACGGCAAGCTGCTCTTTGACCCGAATGCGGAAGACATTCATATGTTTGTTGAATCCGAGCTTACAAAGCGTCTCGGCGACACGGGCAAGCGTCTGCACACTGCCCGAAGCAGAAACGATCAGGTCGCACTTGACATAAGAATGTATCTCAAAGATGAAGTCAACGAGATAATCCCGATGATAAGAGAGCTTATCGGCGTTCTCTGCGATATTGCGGAGAAAAATCTTGACACTATTATGCCGGGCTACACGCATTTGCAGCGTGCGCAGCCTATCACATTTGCACATCATATTATGGCTTATGCGCAGATGCTTATCCGTGATATCGGCAGATTCGAGGATACATACAAGCGTATGGACAGAATGCCGCTCGGAAGCGGTGCGCTTGCAACGACGACTTATCCGATAAACAGAAAGCAGGTCTGCAAACTGCTCGGATTTGAAGATATAACGATGAACTCTTTGGACGGCGTTTCGGACAGAGATTTCTGCGTTGAGATGTGTTCGGCGATTTCGATACTGATGATGCATCTTTCACGTTTTTCCGAGGAGATAATCCTCTGGAGCTCGTGGGAATTCAAGTTCATTGAGCTTGATGATGCTTACGCTACGGGTTCATCGATAATGCCGCAGAAGAAAAACCCCGATGTCACGGAGCTTATCCGAGGCAAGACGGGCAGAGTTTACGGCGATCTCAACACGCTTCTCGTTATGTTAAAGGGAACTCCGCTTGCATACAACAAGGATATGCAGGAGGACAAGGAAGCCATTTTCGATGCTGTCGACACGGTAAAGCTTTGCCTTACGACGTTTATCCCGATGCTTTCGACAATGGAGCTTTACAAGGAAAATATGAGAAATGCTGCGGCGAGAGGCTTCATCAATGCGACCGACTGTGCGGACTATCTCGTTAAAAAAGGACTTCCGTTCAGAGATGCCTACAAGATCACGGGAACGCTCGTTGCTTACTGCATAAAGAATCAGACGGTGCTTGAAAATCTTTCGATAGAAGAATTCCGTGAGCTTTCGCCCGTATTCGATGATGATGTTTACGAGGCTATAAAGCTTGAGACCTGCGTAAATATGAGAAAGGCTGACGGAGGCCCTGCTCCCGAGGCTGTTAAGAAGCAGATAGAATTTGCAAGAAAATACACGAAATAAGGTCGGCGTTTTTTACGCCCGAGAGGGAGAAAGTTATGGCATACAAGGTTTTTATCGATGGTCAGGAGGGCACAACGGGACTTCGCATCGTTGAGAGATTGAAAAACAGGAGCGATATAGAGCTTATCACGATAGATGAAGAGCTCCGCAAGGACACGGCGGAGAGAAAGCGTCTTATAAACGAGTCGGACTACACATTTTTGTGTCTGCCCGATGCTGCGGCTATTGAATCGGCAGAGCTTTGCGACAATCCGCACACGAAGATACTTGACGCTTCGACTGCGCACAGAACTGCGCCCGGCTGGGATTACGGACTTCCCGAGCTTTCGGCTGAACACCGTGCAAAAATTGCGGCTTCAAAGAGAGTTGCAGTCCCCGGCTGCTATGCGAGCGGATTCAATGCGCTTTGCTATCCTATGGTGAAGAATGGCTTCATTGCGCCTTATCACACTGTTACCTGTCATGCAGTTTCGGGTTACAGCGGTGCGGGAAAGAAAGCAATTGCTGTTTATGAGGGCGAAAACAAGCCCGATGAATTCAACTCGCCGAGATTTTACTCTCTTGGCAAGCAGCACAAGCACATCAAGGAAATGATGGCGGTATCGGGTCTTTCCTATCCTCCGTTATTCAGCCCTATCGTTGATGATTACTACAACGGAATGGTGGTTGCTGTGCCGTTTTTCCTTCGTGCGATGCCCAAAAAGACGAGTGCGGAGGCTGTTCATGCGATGCTTTCCGAGCATTATGAGGGTCAGAACTTCGTAAAGGTCATGCCGCTCATGGGCGAGGGCGTTCTTGAGAACGGTTTCCTTGCGGCTAACACGATGAAAGACACGAACATGATGCAGATATTCGTTTTCGGCAATGACGATCACATCATGCTTTGCTCACGCTTCGACAATCTCGGCAAGGGCGCGTCCGGTGCGGCTGTTCAGTGCATGAACATTATGATGGGGATAGATGAGACCACGGGTCTCGTTTAATTCGGAATTGGGAATACGGCTATGAGCAAATATGACAAGCTTTTTATCCAAATAATGAGCGGTAATTCTGACAGCAACATAGAATTTTCCGATTTACAGAAGATACTCACTTTATTAGGCTTTGTTGTCAGGATCAAGGGAGATCATCAACATTCAGCCTAAAGGAAACAAGGCAAAACCCTATCAGGTCAAGCAGGTAAGAAATATAATACTTAAGTATAGAATGGGAGGTCATTTTAATGCATAAGTATGAAGTTATTTTATATTGGAGCGAGGAGGACGGCAGTTATATTGCCGAAGTTCCCGAGCTTGCAGGCTGTATGGCTGACGGAGAATCGATGCTTACGGCACTTGAAAATGTGCATACTGTAATTGATGAATGGCTTGAGACCGCTGAACTTACGGGAAGAGAGATACCCAAACCAAAGGGAAAGCTTGCATTTGCTTAAATCGATATCAGAATAAAAGAGGAAAAATAAAATGGAGAATTTTAAAGTAATTGACGGCGGTGTATGTGCTGCCGAGGGTTTTAAAGCGAGCGGTTTATACTGCGGAATCAAGGAAAACCCTACTAAGAAGAATGATATTGCGCTCATTGTTTCCGATGTTATGTGCAATGCGGCAGGTGTTTACACTTCCAACAAGGTAAAGGGTGCGCCTGTTATCGTTACTAAGAAAAATCTTGCGGCTTCGGGCGGCAAGGCTAAGGCTGTCATTGTAAACTCGAAGAATGCGAACACCTGCAATGCTGACGGCGAAGCTAAGGCTGATGCGATGTGCAGGCTCGTTTCCGATGCTTTGGGCATAAAGCAGGAAGAGGTAATTGTTGCTTCGACGGGTGTTATCGGACAGATACTTCCGCTTGAACCTATTGAAAAGGCTGTTCCTCAGCTTGTGGAGAAGCTTGCTTATGACGGAAACGCGGAGGCTGCTACTGCTATCATGACGACTGACACGGTGAAAAAGGAATACGCTGTTGAATTCGAGATAGGCGGAAAGGTTTGTCATCTCGGCGGTATGGCTAAGGGCAGCGGAATGATACACCCGAATATGGCTACTACGCTCAATTTTATCACCACTGACTGTGCGGTTTCCGCTCCGATGTTACAGAAAGCGCTTTCCGAGATCGTTAAAATTACATACAACTGTCTTTCCGTTGACGGAGATCAGTCTACAAATGATACATGTATGCTTATGTCGAACGGACTTGCGGAGAACTCCGAGATAAATGCTGAGGGTGCTGATCTTGACACATTCAAGGCTGCGCTTTATCAGGTAATGGCGAACCTGACCCGTATGCTTGCCAAGGACGGTGAGGGTGCTACAAAGCTTCTTACCTGCGTATGTTCTTCTGCGCCCGATCTTGACACGGCTATAATCGTTGCGAAGAGCGTTATCCGCTCGCCGCTTTTCAAGTGTGCGATGTTCGGTGCTGATGCTAACTGGGGACGTGTTCTCTGCGCTATTGGTTATGCCGAGGCTGAATTCGACATCAGCAAGGTAGATGTCGATCTTGGTTCAAAGGCAGGAAGAATTGCTGTTTGCAGAAATGGTGCAGGCGTTGATTTCTCCGAGGACGAGGCTAAGAAAATACTCACCGAGGACGAGATCGAGATATACATTGAGCTTAATCAGGGCGAAGCTAAGGCTACGGCTTGGGGCTGTGACCTTACTTATGATTATGTCAAGATAAACGGTGATTACCGTTCTTAATTGTATATTATAGTTAAATTTATACAATTAGTATAGAATGAATTGAGGAAGAAAAGAAATGGAAAACATATCTAATCTGGTACGGTCAAAGGTACTTATTGATGCGCTCCCGTACATACAGAAATACTATGGCAAGATAGTCGTTGTAAAATACGGCGGCAATGCTATGACGAACGAAGAACTCAAAGACGCTGTTATGAGCGATATTGTACTGCTTTCGCTCATTGGCGTAAAGGTAGTTCTTGTTCACGGCGGTGGTCCCGAGATAAATGATATGCTCAAAAGAGTCGGCATTGAGAGCAGGTTCGTGAACGGACTTCGTTACACTGACGAGGCTACCGTTGACATCGTTAAGATGGTGCTTGCGGGAAAGGTGAACAAGGAGCTTGTTTCACATCTTACTCTCCACAAGGGCAACGCGCTCGGAATGTGCGGAATTGACGGCAATATGATAACTGCACACAAGATAGAAAGCAAGGACGATCTCGGTTTTGTCGGTGAGATAGTAAATGTGAACACAAAGCCTATTCTTGATGCGCTTGATAATGGCTACATTCCTGTTATTTCTACGGTTGCATGCGATGAGCAGGGTCAGACATACAACATCAATGCTGACACGGCGGCTTCGAGAATTGCGGCTGAGCTTGGTGCGGAGAATCTTATCCTTATGACGGATATTGTCGGACTTCTCAAAAACAAGGACGATTCTTCCACACTCATTCCGACTGTACACGTCAGTGATGTACCGTTTATGAAACGTCAGGGAATTATCTCGGGCGGTATGATACCTAAGATAGACTGCTGTGTTGAGGCTGTACGAAGAGGTGTTTCCAAGACCTGTATCATTGACGGACGTGTTCCGCACTCGATACTTGTTGAGCTTCTTTCAAGTCAGGGTATTGGTACTCAGTTTGTATAATTACATATAGTTTGAATTGACATAATAAATACATATAGTATAATTGGTGACAGGTATGACTTTACTTAAATTATTTCTTATTATAGCGTTTATTGCAGTAATGGCGGTGCTTGACGTTAAGAGGAAGCTTCCGCTGTTCGGTCGGCTTGGCGGTGTTATTGAAATTTCGCTTTTGCCGCACTGCTGTCTTATCGTTTATCTTATTATAAAGCTTATGGACTTTTCGGGGGCGGCGGCAGTCTGGGCAGGTATTTTATGCGGTGGGTTTATGCTCGTCCGCATAGTTGTGATGTCGATAAAGCCGCACAACCGAAAGCTTCGTGTCAAGGTTCGCGTAAAGGCGCTTTACGGCGGAAAGGTCCTGATAGGGTATTCCGCGTGGTCGGTGCTTTTGCAGACGGCATTTTATATTGTAATGGGCGTGAACGGCTTTTTCGGCTTGCCGAGGGGACTTGTCATTGCCGACGCTGTGACGGCTGTTCTGCTTGTGCTTGGATTTGCGCTGAACGGAATAATAAGGGTGCTTGTGCTTTGTTACAGGCTCAATATCATAAAGCGGATAGTGGTTTTCCTGCTTCTGCCGATACCTGTTGTCAACATTTTTGTGCTTGGATATATGTACAAGATAGCCGACGAGGAATATGCTTTCGAGGACACGAGGGCGGAATGTGATGAACAGAGGGTAGAGTCGCAGGTCTGCTGTACGAAATATCCCTTACTGCTTGTTCATGGGATAGGTTTCCGTGACAGACGTTATTTTAACTACTGGGGAAGAATACCCAAGGAGCTGAAGCGGAACGGTGCGGATGTTTACTACGGTATGCAGGACGGCTGTATCACTGTTGAAGCGGCAGGGGAGCAGATAAAGAAGCGCATACTTGAAGTGATAGATGAAACGGGCTGTGAAAAGGTGAACATAATCGCACACTCAAAGGGTGGACTTGATGCGAGGTACGTTATTTCCACGCTCGGAATGGATGACTATGTTGCAAGTCTGACGACGGTGGGAACTCCGCACAGGGGTTCGCAGGTTGCAGACGAGGCGCAGAAGCTTCCCGACAGCTTATACCGAAAGGTTGCGGCTTATATGGACAGGAGCTTTCACAAGCTTGGAGATGAAAACCCCGATTTTTACAATGCCTGTCACGAATTCACATCGGAATATGCGGAAAAATTCAATCGTGAAAATCCCGATTCAGGCAAGGTGTACTATCAGAGCTATGCTTCCGTTATGAGCGGAATGTTCAGCTTCGGGATCCTTGCTTTTACATATCTTATATTGCGCAAATACGGCAGAAATGACGGACTTGTGACGGTAGAGTCTGCAAAGTGGGGCGAGTTTAGAAAGGTTTACGAACCTGTTCGTCACAGAGGTGTTTCGCACGGGGACACTATCGATCTTATGCGTGAGGATTTCGGCGGTTTTGACCCGAGAGAGGCTTATGTTGAGATAGTTTCCGATTTAAAGGAAAAAGGATTTTGACAAATTTAAATTTCTGTTGCAATTTGTTATAAATTCTGTTATAATGTCCCTAAAGGTGATATAAATGGGTTGGATAAACATATTCGGACTTGTTTTTATGGTAATTATAATGATACCGAACGTTATATTTGTTTTGAAATGCAAGGACGGGTTTGGAAACAGGTGGGAAAACAAGGCTGTTGAGGCACTTGAACAGATAGGGCGGTATGGGTGTTTTGCTTTTATGGTGATAAACATACCGAAAACGTGGTTCGGGTGGGCTTCGGACGAGGCTTTCGCTTTATATCTCATTGTTGATGCGGTGCTTGTTACTGCATACTGCGTGATATGGGCGGTGTGCTTTAAGAAAAACAGTGTTTTCCGTGCTTTGAGCTTATCGATAATACCCTCGGTAATATTCCTTTTCAGCGGAATAATGAGCAGGTCTGTACTTTTGATGATATCGGCACTGATTTTTGCGCCGTGCCATATACTTATTTCTTATAAAAATGCAAGGAGCTGATAAAAATGTCAACTATTGAAAAATTCAATGAACACGTTATGCACACATACAACCGTTACAATGTTGTACTCGAAAAGGGCAGCGGAAGAACTGCTGTTGACGAGGACGGCAGGGAATACATAGATTTCGGAAGCGGAATAGGCACTAACTCGCTCGGTTACTGTGATGAGGAATGGGCAGATGCTGTTTGTGCGCAGGCTCGTGCGATACAGCACACATCGAACTATTTTTACACAAAGATACAGGCTGATTTTGCGGCGAAATTGAGTGAAGTAACGGGTTATGACAAGATGTTCTTCGGCAACTCGGGTGCAGAGGCTAACGAGTGTGCTATAAAGATAGCAAGAAAGTATTCCTTTGACAAATACGGCAAGGACGCAAAGCGCTGGAACATCATCACGCTTGTGAACAGCTTTCACGGAAGAACACTGACCACGCTTTCGGCTACGGGTCAGGAGGTTTTCCATAACTATTTCTTCCCGTTCACGGAGGGTTTCATCAACGTTGAGGCAAACAACATTGCCGATCTTCGTGCAAAGGCTGATGACAGTGTATGTGCGATAATGTTTGAATTCGTTCAGGGCGAGGGCGGTGTAAACTCGCTTGACAAGGCTTTTGTGGACGAGATATTCAAGATCTGTGCTGAAAAAGATATTCTTGCGATAGCTGACGAGGTTCAGACGGGTGCAGGCAGAACGGGAACGTTCCTTGCTTCCGAACAGTTCGGCGTAAAGCCTGACATCACAACGCTCGCAAAGGGTGTTGCGGGCGGTGTTCCTGTGGGAATTTGTCTTGCGGGAAAGAAATGCTCCGACGTTCTGACGGGCGGAACACACGGTTCGACATTCGGCGGAAATCCTCTTGCGTGTGCAGGCGGACTTACTGTTGTAAACAAGGTCGGAAGCGAAGAATTCTTAAAGGAAGTCCGTGAAAAGAGCGCATATATGCGTGAAAAGATCATGGCTATGCCTTTGGTTGAGGGTGTTAGCGGACTTGGACTTATGATAGGAATAACGATAAATGGCAAGACTGCGGCAGAGGCTGCAAAGGAATGTCTTGCGGACGGTTTATTCGTACTAACGGCGAAGGATAAGATAAGACTTCTTCCTCCGCTCAACATTACATATAATGAGATTGACAAGGGTCTTGACATACTTGGGAGAGTGCTTGAATGATCTACTATGAAAAATACGGAAACGAATTCAATCCTGTTGTGATACTTCTTCACGACAGCGAATCTGTCTACTGCTTTTCAAAGGAATGTGATTATCTTTCCAGAAACTACTGCGCTATAGTTCCGCATCTTCCAGGATACGGACGAAATCCCGAGAAGATGTTCTCGGCAGAGCGTGCGCTCGAACAGACAGCGGAGCTTGCGGCTTCGTTCGGCAAGCCTGTGACGCTTGTGGGAGCATCGCTCGGTGCGGAGCTGGCGTTTCATCTTATATGCAAAAACACGGAGCTTTTCAACGGCTGCATAATGATAAGCCCTTGGCTCGAAAAGGACATCGTCGGTATTGAAAAGGCGCTTGCGCAGCTCAACGAGAGGGAAAAGTTCATCAAGAACAAGCTTCTTTCGGGAATAAGCGGTCTTACGATGGGACTGAGCAAGGACGAACTGCGTGACTATAACGACTTCTGCAAGAATGTCAGCATGAACTCGCTCGTTGCGGCTGTTGACAACGGAATTTCGTATGAAAAATATCCCGAATACAAGGAACTGAAGATGCCGCTGCTGGCGCTTTGCGGTCTTAACGAATCAATGGAGATACGAAACAGCGTAAGGCGGCTTTCAAAGGACAATCCGAACTGCAGCTATGATATGTGGGACGGAGTTTCCAAAAAGCTCCCCGTAAAGGCGGCTGCACGCTTATCCAAGGTAATTGAAGAATTCATTGACAAGGCTTATGCAAAATAATATATATGAAAGGACGATACAAAATGAACCACTTACTTAAAATGCTCGATCTTTCGACAGAGGAGATAATGGAGATACTCAATCTTGCAGATCAGCTCAAATATGAGCGCAAGCACAACATTGAACATCATCTTCTCAAGGGAAAATCACTCGGTATGATCTTCCAGAAGGCTTCGACAAGAACCCGTGTATCCTTTGAAACGGGTATGTATCAGCTCGGAGGAAATGCACTTTTCCTTTCCTCGCACGACTTACAGATAGGCAGAGGCGAACCCGTTCAGGACACGGCGCGTGTACTTTCGCGTTATCTTGACGGCATCATGATCCGTACCTTTGAACAGAAAGAGGTAGAGGATCTTGCAAAGTACGGCTCTATCCCTGTTATCAACGGACTTACGGATTTCTGTCACCCTTGTCAGATACTTGCCGATCTTATGACTATCCGTGAATTCAAGGGACAATTTGACGGACTCAAGATGTGCTTTATCGGTGACGGAAACAATATGGCCAACTCTCTCATTGTCGGCGGCTTAAAAGTAGGAATGAAGGTTTCTGTGGCTTGCCCTGAGGGTTATCACCCCGACAAGCAGGTACTTGACTTCGCAAAGGACTATGAGGGCTTTGAGCTTACAGATTCGCCCGTAAAGGCAGCGGCAGGCGCAGATGTTGTTATTACCGACGTTTGGGCTTCTATGGGTCAGGAGGGCGAAGCAGAGAAGAGAAAGATCGCATTCAAGGGATATCAGATCAATGATGAGATCATGGCTGCGGCTAACCCTGATGCAATGGTACAGCACTGTCTTCCTGCGCACCGTGAGGAAGAGATCACAGAAAAGGTATTCGAGGCACACGCAAACGAGATCTTTGAAGAAGCAGAAAACAGACTTCATGCCCAGAAGGCCGTAATGGTCAAGCTTATGGGCTGAAAATAACATTATTAAAGGGAGTAATTATTATGAGGTTTGACAGGATCAGGATCAAAGAAAACGGAAAACTGCACTATCAGAATAACAAGTGGCAGAATGTACTCGTTATCCTTATAAATACGCTTATTGTCGGCGGCGTGCAGGTTGTTGTCAATCTTTCGGGTGATGACTGGGTTTTGGCTATGTTTATGTCTCTTGTAAGCATTGCGGTATCGCTGCTTGTGGTGAACATTATTACATTGGGTTCGATGACGTGGTTCCACAGAGCTATCAAGACGGAAGGTCTTAATATGGAGGAGATGTTCTGGCCATTCAAGGAAGATTACGGCGGAAATGTGCTGATGATGTTCCTTATTTCACTTTATACCGCACTCTGGTCGATGCTCTTTGTTGTTCCGGGAATTGTAAAGGGATATTCATACTCACTTGCAATGTACATAAAGTCTGAAAATCCGAATATTCCTGCATCGAAGGCTATTGAACTCAGCACAAGAATGACAAACGGTCACAAGATGGACCTTTTTGTACTTGATATGAGCTTCATAGGCTGGGCGATACTCTCTGCATTCACGCTGAATATTCTCGGAATACTCTATGTAATGCCGTATCAGTATGCCTCAAAGGCGTTTGCTTACGAAGAGATCAAGGAAGAGGCTCTTGCGAATCAGATAGTTTCGGAAGCTGAACTTTACGGTTATGCAAACATATAAACATGAAAAAAGATAGAAAGCAGCACTTCCGTACGTTAGGAAGTGCTGTTTTTATATGTAAACAAAGGTATATTCTGTGCAAAATATATATTAAGCAGCTGTAAAATGCCGAATCCTATCGTTAAAATGCCAAAGTTGAAAAAAAGTGTTGACAAAAGGTATTGAATGTGATATTATATATAAGTCGTCGAACGACAGTACAAAATGTTGAATGAAAAGTTGATAAACGATTCATTACAATGACGATATCTTATCGGGGTTCACAATTTGTTAATAAAGAGTTTGAAACAATTTAATTGACAAAATGGTGTGGATATGATAAAATAAACAAGCTGCTCATCTGAGAGCCAAGTAAAAGAAAATAAAAATATTTTCAAAAAGTACTTGACAAACTCGAATGAATGTGATATAATATTAAAGCTGTCACAACGCAGCGAACAGAACCTTGAAAATTGAACAATAACGAACTTAAACGACCCTTAAGATTCCGAACCAAATCGTAAAAGAAATGGTTGAGGAAAAACTAAGAACTCAAGTCAAAGAGTATAAAATGAGATGCCAGAAACAAGTAAGTTAAGAGCTTACAGGATAGATTTTAAAGTGGAAACACTTTTAAATACAAACTTTTAAAGAGTTTGATCCTGGCTCAGGACGAACGCTGGCGGCACGCTTAACACATGCAAGTCGAACGGAGTTAATTGAAGCTTGCTTTGATTAACTTAGTGGCGGACGGGTGAGTAACACGTGAGCAACCTGCCTTTAAGAGAGGAATAACAGTCTGAAAAGACTGCTAATACCTCATAACATAACGAAGCCGCATGACTTTGTTATCAAAGATTTATCGCTTAAAGATGGGCTCGCGTCTGATTAGCTTGTTGGTGAGGTAACGGCCCACCAAGGCGACGATCAGTAGCC
>UMDR01011286.1_pt1 | contig 16579 bp, 8 predicted proteins | sample 1964541 | NCBI WGS metagenome assembly UMDR01 (sample SAMEA4835999, study PRJEB28245) | human gut metagenome | biome: gut microbiome; material: fecal sample | place: Denmark | collected 2008 | reverse complement strand
ATCGCCGCTGCACTCGCCTTGTCGGTCAATTCCGCGCGCAGTTCCGTGTCCAGCGACGGCGCAATCAGCCGCGTATACGCGTCGTCGCACGCCTGCGCGACGTACTTGCACGCCGGACTGCCCGTCTGCTGCACGAAGCCGTAGCGCACGAGCTGCTGCGCCTTCTCCTTGTCCACGTCCAGCGCGACTTTGAGGAAGCCCTCCTTCTCCCCGCGGTTCATCGCCAGCACCCGGTGCGACGGCATCAGTCGCAGCGGCTCACGGTGGTCGTAGTACATGCGGTAGGTGCTGTCCTCGTCTTTCGCCGCGACCGTCGCGACCATTGCTGTTTGATGGTAGTACGTTTTGAGCTTCGTGCGGACGGCGGCATCGTCGCTGACGACCTCGGCGATAATATCCATCGCGCCTTGCAGGGCATCCTCCGCCGTTTCGACGCCCTTCTCCGCGTTCACATAGCGCAGGGCGATGGTTTCCGGCGCCATCATGTTCCGCTGCTGGAGCATCAGCGCGTTCGCGAGCGGCTCCAGCCCCTTCTCCTTGGCAATGGACGCGCGGGTGCGGCGCTTCGGGCGGTACGGGCGATAAATATCCTCCAATTGCGCCAATGTCGCGGCAGCATCGAGGTCGCTTTGCAGCTTCTCCGTCCAGACATCTAACTTTTGCAGGCTTTCACTGATTTCCTGCCGACGCGCTTCGAGCGCCCGCAGCGCCGTCAGCCGTTCGCTGATTTCGCGCAGCTTCTGGTCATCCAGCGACCCGTGCTGTTCCTTGCGGTAACGCGCGATAAACGGCAGCGTGCAGCCCTCGTCAAGCAGGCGAATGACGGCGTCGATTTGCCACGGGGCGGTTTGGAACTCCTGACAGAGCGTTTGTGTGATAGTCATGTCCTCACCTCAAATAATGATGCCTTCCAAATGATCCACCTCATGCTGAATCACCTGCGCGGTGAAACCAGAGAACCGCTGCACATGCCGCTGCAGCTGCTCATCCTGATATTCCATCAAAATCTGCTGATACCGCAAACACGGGCGCTCGCCGTCCAGCGACAAGCACCCCTCCTGCGCTGCGAAGGGAATCTGGCGATCCGTGATGACCGGGTTGAGCATCACCAGCACGGTTTTCCCTGCCATCACCGCAATGATGCGCTTGCGGACGCCAATCATGTTCGCCGCCATGCCGACGCACTCGTGCGCATGGGCGCGCAGGGTATCCGCGAGGTCACGCGCAACGGGCAAATCCTCCGCCGTCGCCATCTGGCTCTTGCAGGACAGGAACATCACATCTCTCACAATCGGCTGAATCATTGCTTCTTCACTACCACGCCGCCAGTTTTCCAGATGCTTCTTTCGGGCACTTCACCACGCACGCAGCTCAGCGGGTAGATTTGGCTCTCCCGCCCGATAACCGTGCCGGGGTTCAGCACGCTGTTGCAGCCGACTTCCACATAGTCGCCAAGCATTGCGCCCATTTTCTTCAAGCCGGTTGCCATGCTTTCGCCTGCGCCGCGAACCGTCACCAGCGTCTTGTCGCTCTTCACGTTGCTGGTAATCGACCCCGCCCCCATGTGGCTGCAATAACCGAGGATGCTGTCGCCGACGTAGTTGTAGTGCGGCGTCTGTACATGGTCGAAAAGAATCACGTTCTTCAGCTCCACAGAGTTGCCGACCACACAGTCTGCCCCTACCAGCGCACTGCCGCGGATGAACGCGCAATGCCGCACTTCCGTCCGCGCGCCGATGATGCAGGGCGCACCCAGATACGTCGTCGGCGCAACCGTCGCGGTTTTGTGCACCCAGACATGCTCGCTGATTTCGGTGTATTCCGCCTGGTCAAGTGCCGCGCCGATGCGCAGGATTTCCGCCTTGATGCCCGCAAGTGCCTCCCACGGATAGGTAAACTGCCGCAGGTAATCCGCCGCCAATGTGTGGTTAAGGTCGTAAAGCTGTTCGATTGTCAGCATAATTTGCCTCCTATTTATTATGTTGATTGCTTTTTCGCCCTGCGCCGCCGAATCAGCCAAAGCATAAACATCGCCAGCAGCAGCCCCGCCAGCGCACCTGATGAATCCAGCAGCACATCCTGCCACTTGCCCGTGCGCCCGGCAACGAAAAGCTGATGGATTTCGTCCGTCGCGGCATAGAGCGTACATCCCGCCCATGACAGCCAGTGCCAGCGGGCGCAGTAGCTGTCCAGCAGCAGCGTCAGCAGCATTCCCAAGAGCGTGTACTCCAAGAAATGCGCCGTTTTCCGCACGGCAAAATCCACCTGTGCATACAGCTTCCAGTACGCCTGCCCTGTCAGTCCCTGCCGCTGCGCCAGAGAATCCGTAATTGGGCGGGCAATTTTACCGCTGATGCTGCCGGACTGCACGCCTTCCTGTGCCGAGAAACCGAACATCACCAGCAGCAAGGACAGCGTAATCAGCCAGAGGATAGCACGATAAAGGTGTATTTTCCAGTTCAAGGTTGCTTTCCCTTCCTGCGGCGAAAGTTACGCCACAATTGTTTTATTTCGCGCTCCACCCCGTCAATTCCTGCCGTGTTGCATGGATTTCACGAAAAAAGGGCTGCCCGGTGCAGACAGTCCTTTTGTTGGATTATTTCACGCGCTCGCAGTACACCGCCACGCGTTTTGTGCCGCTGAGGGTGCAGGTCACGAGCGTCAGGTCATAGCCGGAATGGGCAATTTCGTTCGCATCGTTGGGCGAAATCGTGTTTTTCTCCCGCACAACGTAGCGGAAAACGTTATTCTCCATGTCCGTGAAGGTAACGGTTGCGTCCAGCGCCAAGCTGCTCAGCTTGCCAAAGTGGTAGGTGTGAGCAATAATAGCGAGGTTGTCCGCGTAGGCACTGCCGGAATAGCGGCACGGCGACACGCTCAGGTTCTCGTACGACCAGTTGCGCTGCACCGGCACTTTCAGCCCCAGCGACGGAATGGACAGCGTGCCGATGTACTCGTGCCCATTGACCTTCTCGCCCGGCATTTCGATTCCCGGCACGCGCTCGTAGAGCTTGCCCGTCGGCGCGGGCGTGGGTGTCGACGTGGGTTCGGGGGACGGTGTCGGTTCAGGCGTTTCGGTCGGTTCGGGTGATTCCGTCGGCATGGGCGTTTCGGTGATTTCCGGCGTGCTCGTCTGCTTCGGCGGATTCGTCGCAGTCCCTGCCGTCGGCGTGTTTGTCGGCTTCGGCGGATTCGTTGCAGTCCCTGCCGTCGGCGCACTCGTCGGCTTCGGCGGATTCGTTGCAGGATTCGCCGTCGGCACGTTTGTAGGCTTCGGCGGATTCGTCGCATTCCCTGCCGTCGGCGCGTTTGTCGGTTTCGGCGGATTCGTCGCATTCCCTGCCGTCGGCACGCTCGTCGGTTTCGGCGGATTCGTTGCAGGATTCGCCGTCGGCGCGTTTGTAGGTTTCGGCGGGTTCGTTGCAGTCCCTGCCGTCGGCGCACTCGTCGGTTTCGGCGGATTCGTCGCAGTCCCTGCCGTCGGCGCGTTTGTCGGATTCGGCTGGTTTGTCGCAGGATTCACCGTTGCGGGCGCATCCGTCACAGGGGTGTTCGTGGCGGTTACGTCATCACGCGGAATGTCAGTCGGCAGTGCGTCAGTTACGGAGGGCGTGGATGCTGCCGGGGTATCCGCTGCAGTGGCATCCGCCGTCGGCGCGTCGGTTATCGGCGCATCCGTCGCGGGTGTGTCAGTCGGCATCATCGTCGCGGTGACTACGGGCGGTGCAGCGGTTTGCTGCGATTCCATCTGCCGCTGAATGCGAATCTGCTCCAGCGCCATCAGCGCATCATCCGACTCCTGCTGCGCGCGGCTGGCATCCCACTGGTTGTAGCCCACCAGCGCCAGTGCCGCCAAAATCAGCACCAGCCCCAGCGTCATCAGCAAATTGCCCTTACGGTTCTTCATGCTCTTGGCTCCATTTCCGGTGCAGAATCCAGCCAATGACGAACAGAATCATGCCCGCGCCCGCCAGAATCGGCACCGGCCACCACAGCTGCCCCGTTTCAGGAATCGGAGCGGTCGGGGTCGGCGTAACCGTGCGGCGGTTGGTAATCACATACACGCCGTTTTCGATGGAATATTCCGGCTCATAGTACACATCAGCCCCCAGAATCTCGTTGAGGGTGTACACATGGTCAGCCGGCAAATCCTTGAAGATATGATGCCAGTTGTTTTCGCTGTTCAGAATCACCGTGTCGATATGCTGACCGTCCTGCATCAGATGAATTTCAATCTGCACAGGGCGATATGTGCCGCGGTTGTCGTCATCCCACACCTTGACACACTCAAGGTCAATCAGCGCGGGGGAACGCTCCAGCTTGATGGTGGAGAGGACGTCATACTGCCACTCGTCGTCCACATTGCGCGTCGGCACAGAGGTCAGGAAGGACTGGAAACTGTACGCCCAGCCGCCGATGATGACCGGCGTGCCGGAAACAAGGTACAGACCGGGGTTCAGACCCGTAAATGTTACTCTGCCGTTTTCATCCGTCGTGCCGGTGAAATCAGGCGTTTCGGACGCAGCAAGGGCTTTCATCGCTTCGGACGCGGCTGCCCAGTCCGCCGCATTCTTCAGCGCGTTAATGTCGATATTCAGGGTGCTGTACGGGCTGCGCAGGGCGAACCGAGCGTCCGCATCCATGTCCGCCACCTGATACAGCTGGAAGGTCACGCCGGGCAGGTGCGCATCATCCTCGTTGTCATCAGCCTGAATGGCGAACGTCAAGGGGTGCGTCAAATCCACCCGTTCAAAGGCAAGCGCGCAGGGCGCAAGCAGAAGGCAGCACGATGCTGTCAGCAGGACAAGCGCCAGCAGGCGCGAGGGTTTGCGGCTCATCACGACCGCTCAGCTCCTTTCCGCTTCTTGTGTTTCGGGCTGGTCGTTACCAGCATGAGAATGAGGAGAATCAGCAGCATCGGCGCGGCGACAATCGGCGCGACGATGTAGGGGTCAATCACGAGTGCGTCCGCGGAGATGCGCACGGATAGCTGCGCAAGCGACGTTTCGACCCGGTGTCCACGGACAAGCAGCCGGTGCGAGTTAATGCCGTAGGGCGTGCAGGTGACGAGCGTGCACAAATCCATGCCGTCATAGATTTGCAGTGCGCTGACGTCATGCGGCTCGACAATGAGAATCTGGTCGATTTCGTAAGTCAGCACCTTGTCCAGCACGCGGAGGGTGAAGGTATCGCCGTAGGTGAGCTGGTCAAGGTTGGTAAAGAGCTTGGCGGAGGGCAGCCCTCGATGCGCCGAGAAGGCGGAATGCGTCCCCGGTTCGCCAGTCGGCAGGCTTGTACCCTCGATGTGACCGACGGCGACCTGAAGCACGTTGGCGTTCGTCGAGTGATACAGCGGCAGCGTCACGGCAATCTGCGGAATCTCAATCACCCCGATGATGCCCGAACCGCCGACATTCATCACCGCGTCGTACTCCTCGCGCTCCTCGTCGGTCATGATCAAGCGATCAACGGTGGACTGTGCGCGGAGTTTTTCGTTATAAGCGTTTGCCGCCGCCCAATCCGCCTCGTAATCCTTCTTGGACTCCTGCTCCACCGCCGTGTTGTAGGTGGCTACGGCACGCGACTGGTGGAAGGAATTGTAGAAATCCGACACGGACGGGTACAGAAGGAGCGCCAGACCCACAAACAGCACCACAAACAGCAAAATGGTTGTCATATTGCGCTTCATGAGCCGCCTCCTTTCTGCAAACATGCTTCATTTTCCCATTTGGGAATGCCGGGCGGCGGCATTGCGCGCACCGCCCGGCAGGGGTTTCATCAGAACATGGGGATGTTCAACGAATTGCGGGAGAGAAATTAGATTTCGTCCGCTTCGGCCTTGCGGCGAACGATGAGGATGAGCGCCGCGCCCACGAACATCATGCCGCCCAGCACGTAGAAGATGGTCGTGCCGATGCCGCCGGTCTCAGGCAGGGTCGCACCGGACTTGTTGACGACGTTCGTCACAAGTCTGTCCGGATCGTTTGTCTTGTCATGAGTAAATTCAATCACGCCATCATTCACAGTGCCGTTCAGGGCTGTAAGAATATCCTTACGATTGGTGTCCGTAATTTCGGGAACAGTGTCCGTATGAGTCGCAGTGATGTTAAAGATGATCGGAGCAATCTTGTTGTATCCAGCCGGCGCCTGCGTTTCGGTCAAACGATATTGACCATCGTCAAGACCCTTGAAGACAAAGATATCGGTAGTATCGTCGGTATATTCCTTGATCAGATTCCATGTATCATTGCCAATTTTCTTTTCCAGCTTAAAATGTGCGCCCTTCTTCAAAACGAGTTCATTATCTGTTGCCCCGTTGACAACCTTATTCACGTCCAGCTGATACGTAAACGCAATGACCGTATCCTTCGGCGTTTCGCCCATTTCAGGCTGCTCACTGTTGGGGTTGTTCGCAAATTCGAGGTAGCCGGTGTTCAGGTTGCCCTTCGCCCCAATGTTGGCGTTCTCATTCAGCGTTGCGGTGAACTCCACATGAATCTTGTCGCCGCCTGCAACCTTCGTCCCGTTCTCGCCATACGTCAGCGCCTTCAGATCGGCGATGGTCACGGTGAAGTTCTGGTCATTCGTCTTAGCAACTGTGTAGAACGTGTTCGCAACTTCCGCTTCGTTAACAAACACCTTCACGCTGTTTTCGTTAAAGGTCAGGCCAGTTTCCATCGTATCGTGGAAAACCAGCTTGTACTCACCCTTGTAAGAAGCAAAGTTGCTAGCAACCGTTGCGGTCAAGCGGTAAGGCACTGCGTCGCCGATGTCATAGTCGGCAGAATCCTGCCAATCGCTCGTAACACCCGTGGTATCGTTCACGTCCTTGATTTTCTTGATCAGCGACGGCTTAGCCGCCTTCGGCTCGATCGTCACATCGCCCGTAATCTTCACGATATAGAGGGTGTAAGAATCGTCCTTGCCAGTCAGGGTATTCGCCTTGTCTCGAATCAGGTAGTAGCCGGTAGGCACAACCATCGATGCTACGAACTCCTCGCCCACCTTACCGATGGTAGCAAAAGGATCTGCGCTGTTCAGCAGGTTGTTGACGATGTACTCACGAACCGCCGCATCACCCACCTTTGCCTTCAGCTCGTTGATGTTCGTTTCCGGCACAGCGTCACCTTCCGTGCCATTGCCGTTCTTGCCCCAAACGAGGTTGGACAGCACGCTATTGTGCAGGTCGCCCTTGAAGATCTGCAGGATTTCGTAGGTGTGTCCGTTGTCCGGTGCGGTGATCTTAGCCGTTGCCGCGTCGATAGTCGGCGTAGTAGTGACTTCCGTTGCGCCCGCGACAGTGACCATGCTCAGCACGAGCATCATGGCCAGCAGAATTGCCCAAAACTTTTTCATGGTTTTTCTCCTTTTCGTTGTCGTTTTTCATTCATTGGGAAACGTTTTTCGGGGATTACCGGGGTTGCCTACGTCGGGAGGTCTCCTGACGTATAGCTGCTATGCTTTTTTCATTCCTCCTCCCGTCGTTTTTTTCCCCATGTTTATACAAGGGCTTTCGCCCGCGTATACGGATTGAGCTGCCCCGGAAGGGGGGCTGCCGACTGCTCAGCAGCCTTCCCTCCGGCGTTTGATTTCCTGCCCCAGCAGCAATGCCGCCGCTGCCATCAGCAGCAGACCGCCCGCCGTGTACGGCAGTGTGCCGATGCCGCCCGTCTCGGGCAGCGTGTAGGTAATGGGTGTGTTCGTAATCTGGAAGACGCGATTTTCGCTGTTCGCGGGAATCGGCGCGGTGTTCGTGGCGTTCGTGTCGTCCGTCACCAGCTGCCAACCGCTGCCCACCGGGGTCTGCTCTTTGGCGTAGTAGCGGTAGATGTTGCCCTCCGCGTCATACGCCGGGAGATTGTACCACTTGTAGCCCCACCAGATGTTCTTGCTGCCTTCCGGCGCGGTGTATTCAACCACTTCGCCAAACTGCCAGCCATCCAGATTCTTCGCGACGACCTTCCCCGCTTCCGCGTCCCAGCCAAGGGTAACGGTCGCGATGATCTTGTCGCCGTCCGCCGCCGCTTCCGCGGTGGTCTGCTTGAGCGTCAGCGTGATATCCGGGAGGTTCGCGGGATTCAGCGTGAACTGATTGTCCAGCGACGTCCAGACCTTGCGGGCGCTGACGTCGGTCAGGGTGTTGGTGACGGTGAGTGTCTTGACGTTCAGGTTGATTTCCGGCCGTTCGCCGTTCGTCGGGTCAGAAGCCGAATGAACTTCGTTGCCTTCTGCGTCCACTTCCTTGACGTAGTAGTACCATTCGCCGCTTGCGCCTGTATCCTTGTCGAACCAGTAGCGCGGCAGGCGGGTCAGCGTCAGCGTTGCGGCATCGGTCGGCGTATTCGTGCCGACCGTCAGCTTCACGGTGCCGTCCGGCAAGAGCGTCGCGTCCATGTTCGCTTCCAGCGTACCCAGCAAGGGCGTGGTGTAGCGTTCCTGGGATAGGGTAAGACCAGCGCCGTCACGCTTTTCGCGCCAGATTTGCAGGTACACGACGGTATTGCGGACATTCAGCGGCAGTTCGCTTTCGCTGCCTACGGGGAAATACGCCTGCTTGAACTGTTTGGTGATTTTCAGCTTCGTCGGCGTGTTGGTAATCGTGGCAACGCTGTTGAGGCGAATTTCCGTCTGACCGTCCGGCAGGTTGTTCAGGTAACCCATGCTTTCCACCTCGCGGATGACGAAGGTATCGTCCGCGGTGGAGGTGAAAAAGCCTGAAATGTTGACGCGCCAGGAGGCTGCGCCATCCGCCGTCTTCGGTACGACGCCGGACACATGCACGTAATTCTTGCCGTTGATTGTCACCTTTTCCGCCGTGAGCGTAGCCGGTTCGCAGGTAAACGTGCATGTGTTGTACAAGTCTGGATCGAACAAGTCAAAGAGTTTGCTCTTGCCGGCGCTCTTCCACTGAATTTCCAAGTAGATGTCGCGCTGTTCGCCGTCCTCACCGTATGTGTTCGCATCCGTCCACTGCTTTTCAATGGTGATGCTTCGCGGAATGTTGGTCAGGGTCACGTTGCTGACATTGTCCTTGAACTCAAGGTAGTAGCTGCGGTAGAACCTTTGGCTGTTCTGGGATTCGTCAACCAGTACGTCTCCGGAGAACTCGTGACCGTAATTCTTTCCCCATTCGGCTGACACGTCAGGATCTCCGCCGATGGCTTCCGACACCTTGTAGCGGTACTGAACCAGCTTACTATCCTTATAGCCGTACAAGGGCAGATTGTCAATGGCAGCCTTCCAGCCGTTCTCTTCCGTCAGGTAGACGAAGTACATGACGTTCGACAGATACCAGATTCCGTATGGGTTATCGTCGAGGTAATACTGATCCACCTGAACCTTCACTTTTTTGATCTGATGCGGGTTTTGTTGGTTGCCATTGGCAACCTCCGGCGCCCACTTCTTCTCAATCTCGAGCTTCCCCTTCGGCAGGTTCTGAATCGTTGCGCTTGCGTCCGCGATGGTGACTAAGAAGCTTCCTTCCATTTGTGACGAAGAGGCTTTGAACGCATCCTTTGCCTTGATTGGCTCGCCAGCCGAATTGAGTTCAAGGACGTCGCCCACTTCTTTCGGCCAGTTCTCCGAGAAGCTGTAAACAGGCATCGTACCGTTCACAGGGGCTTCCGTCAGCTCATAGGTGTAAACAGCCGCCGTGTAAATAGAACCGTCCGGATTATACTCAACATGGTACGCTTCTTGCAGCGGTTGCGTTGTTGTCCAGTTTCCATTCGCATCCGGCATTATTTCGACGGAACGCTCGCTGGGGTCGTAAGTTATCCACCCTTTTGTTTTATCCCATGAATGCGTTGTCTCAGTCAAGTTGAGCGTAACCTTTTCCGGCTTCTTGGTGACATTGACCCATTCTTTCGTCAAATTGAGGTTGAGATTTCCCACTTCATACCCCGGCAGGTTCTTCGCGTGGATGTTCGCCGTTCCGCCGTCCGCAGGCTGGTTCACCGCACCGGTTGTTTTCTTGACAAGCGTAGCGTCGCCTGTGTAGCTCACCTGATACAGATACGGGTTTAGCGCACCATTAATCGTTTCGTACCCCTCTACGATGTAATAGTAGTACGGCTTCTTCTGCGCTTCGCCGTTCTCATTCACCGTAAAGTAGTACTTCGGCAGGTTGTTGAACTCCCAGACCGGTTCTTCGCCGCCCTCCGTCCAGTTTTTCGTGACGTAGGTGTACTGCTGATCAGCCGTCTTGATGGGCTTGCCATTGCTGTCAAAGGTGAGCTGCTTCTTCGCCTGAATCAAGCAGAACGTCAGCTCATCCCTGTCGCGGAAGCGCGCCCAAGTCTTGTCCACCTTGACGTTGAACCGCTCGACGTAGTAGTTCTTTTCGGTCACTTCCGGGAGCGTGTCCGTCAGCGGCTGGCGATAAATCTCCTTGATATCGGTCAGTGCCGCGTCTGTGAAGTAGTCCTCCGGCTGCTTCGGGAAGTCCGCAGGCAGATGCTGCGTGCCGAAGTAGCCGTCAATCGTCGCTTCCGACACCTCGTAGGTGTACGCCCACGCGGATTTCACCGTGCCGTCGGCGTTGTATTGCGCATAAACCGACTGCGTTTCGTTCCATTCTGCCCAAAGCGCCGTGTACGTTGCCGTGGTGTCCAGCTCGATCGTCTTTGCGGTGGGCGTTTCCGCTGTCCAGCCCGTATCCGGGGCATAGACATGGCGGGTGCGCGTCACGGTAATCTTCGCCTTCGTGCCTTCCGGCGTGGGCTTGTCCGCGGGATTGCCGGAAGCGTCCAGCCACTGCTTCGCCACGTTGAAGCGGTACAGACCTTCCTTCTCGCTCGTCAGCTTGTTGTTCGTCACGGTGACGGTGGTGCTAGTGTTCGCATCGCCCTCCGTCGTCACGAAACCGTCCACCGGGCTATAGCTGACGCTGAACGGGAGGGTGGCTTCGTTTTGGTACTTGACCTCCTCCACCTTGTAGCGGTAGCTTTGCCTGATGGGCTGATTCTGCTCGTCGAAGCCCGTCACAGCGTACTTCGGGAAAGTGCCGAACACGACCTTGCTCGTGTTCAGGCTGCTGATGCTCATGACCCTCGTGACCGCTTGGAAGCTGTTGTCCGCGACCCACGCGCCGTTCTCCTGCTTTTCGCGGGTCAGGCGGAAGGTCAGCGTATCCTGCATGTTTTCAGGCTTCGCGCCTTCACCCCAGCGCTTCTCGGCTTCGATGGTCAGCTTCGCGATCTCGTAGTTCCGCAGCGTCGCCGTGCCGCGTGCGTTCTCCGCGTCCGCCTTCGGGTTGGCGGGATTCCCGTCCGTGAAGTACTCGCTCGGGTGCTGCGGGAGACCGCTGTATGCCAGCTGGCAGTAGAAGCCGCTCGGCACGTTCAGTTCCCGGAGGCTATAGGTGTAGGCGCGGGCGTTTTGGACAACGCCGTTTTCCATGGCGACCGTGTAGGTTGCCAGCCCCTCGAACTTGGCGCTCCATTTGTTCGCTTCTGCCAGCGTGACCGTGTCGCGGCGTTCCGTGCTGCCCTTCGTCCACGCGCCGTTGACGTAATCCCAGCGCGTCTTGTAGAGCGCGACCTGCACGCCGCCAAATTCCTCGGTAATCGTGTGCTTTGTGCCATCCGGCGCGTACCATTCCTTGGACAAGTCGATGCTGATTTCGCCGTACTTGTCCTCCGGGCGGTAGACGTTGGTCAGCGTCGCCGTGACCGTGCCGGTGGTTTTGCTGGCGTTCGGGTCGATGGTGTAGGTGATGCCGGATGTGGTGTAGCTCGGCACTTTGCCCTCGACGATGTAGTAAATGTAGTAGAGCTTGTTGCCGTTCGCGTCCGCGCCGGTGGATTCCAGCTGCGACCACTGGGTGTGCCAGCCGTTCGCTGCCGTCAGCGTAGCCTCGCGACCGCCGTAAGCGTCGTCCGGGTGCTGGCGAATTTTTGCCCACTGCGCGTCGGTGAACTGCGTGACCTGCGTCGGCACTTCGTCAACCGGTGTGCCTTCCGGGGTCATCGTGATGCTCACGCTGTCACCATACTCATATTCTGCCGACCATTGATTATTCCAGCTTTGCCACCACTGTACACTGAAAGTTACCTTTTTCTGATACGCCATCGTTGTAGTGTAAACGAACTGTTTCTTCGACGTATCCTGCGGCTGTAAAACGATTTGTTTTCCGTCTACGCGAGCCAAAATACGCCCGGTGTCACCAAGTCCGTTACCCGACAGGTTCAGCGTTACCGTAACCTCCTGATTTTCCGGGAACTGCCGTGCAATCGTCGCGCTGCTGTTACCCTTCATTTCCGCCGACAGGATGAATTGCGGATTCTGCGTTGCATCCGTGTTCAGCACGTCGATATACTGCTCCTGCGTCAGCGCATAGCGGCGAAGCATCACGAGGACGCTGGCAGGGCGCGCATTCTCATGGGCGTCGTCGCCAGCCCAGTTCTTCTGCACCTCCATGTCGTGGCGGTCCTTGCTGTTCTTCACCTGAATGTTGATGCTCGCAGAGCCGTTGACGGTGTGCGGGCCATCCACCACGCCTTTGATGCCGGAAGCAGTCATGAGCTCCTGCAGCCGACTCTTCGAAATCGTGCCGAAGTTGCCATTGTTGAGACCGTCCGGGTATCTCTCCGGATGTGCTTCGGTATCGTCCGCTCTCGGAACGATGTGGAAGACGACCAGCGGGCGATCCTCCAGCACGAGGTGGTACGGTTCGACTGCATGCGTTTCCGCCAGCATGTACGCGACGTTCGGGTCGAGGGGACGCTCGTTCAGCTTCGCCGAATTGTATTGGTAAGTAATCATACCGCTTTGATCCGTGTAGACCTTACCATTTTCGCCGCCAACCGCCTCGAACTTGTTGGTTGCCGTGTTCCATGCGTAGAGGGTGAACTCCGTTCCCGGCAGCAGCAGCGAGGTGTTCGCGCTGTCCACCTTGCGGATGACCAGATTGTTGTGGATGTAGCCGCCGCCCTGACTGAAGTAGTCGTTATTACTGTTGTTCAGTTCGGTACTTGAGCTGTCTTTTCCTTCAAGGTTTGCGTGGTTTCTCAACGCCGGACTGATGCCCTTGTGGTTCACGTCGTTGAAGTTGTACTCGTTCGTCACCTCAGGCGGCAGCAGAATGTTCTCCTGCGCCGTGTATTCCAGAATCAGCGCCTTGCCGTCCGGAACGGTGACGGTTATGTTCAGCTTTCGCGTGTTTACCGTCGATCCGCTAAAGCTCGGCGTTCCCTGCGGAGGATACTGGTAGGTTTTATTCCCTTCCTCCGTTTCCGTGAACTCCATCTTCCAGAGATACTTCTCTATCTCTGCGCCGCGCACCAAATGTCCCTTGCCGTTTTCATCAACGTTCAGAATCGGGTTGTCGTTTTCATCCTTCAGCGCCTCGTAGAGCCTGAAGGAGCCTTCATCCAGCGTGACGTCTCGCAGATAGATATAATTATTTGGCCAGTTATTGCACCAACCAACAACGTCATACGACAGCGTATCCGTCAGCGTGAGCGTGCTGGATGCCGGATTCAGCTCCGCGCCTGCTTGGTTGATATCAATGGTGTAAGTGATTCGCGCCTGCTGGTCGCCGCCCTTGACGCTGTAGCCCTTCTGGACGTTCACCGCCTCGACCGTCTCTTCCTCGTAGGTCAGCTCGGTCTTCTGCTCCTTGTGATAGAGCGCCGCGTCGTATTTCACGTCCAGCTGGTTGTTCAGCACGCCCAGCGCCAAACTGCCGTTCACCGCGTTTTTCAGGAAGTCGTCGGCAATCTTGCAGTGAACCTTGACGGTCATATCCGCCTTGCCGTTGAGGACCGTTTCCGGACCGCCGGTATTCTCATTCGGCTCCATGGAGATGTTGATTCTCTGCTGCCGGTTCTCGCCTTCGCCCACCGCCGTCAAATCAGCCTTGATGGAAATGCGCTGCTCGCCCCACTCGTTGCTGACCTCATAGCCATCCGGAATCGTACCGGCATTGTCCGTTTTCTTATTGGCAACGGTCATCTTCGTGCTGTCCGTTTCGCTAAGAATCAGCCTCGAGCCGCCGTATTCGATGTACTCCACCACAATGTGCGGCGGGAGCGTTTCGGTCAGGGTGATTTCGTCGTGCGCCACGCCGTCATTGCGCAGGAGGATCGTCCAGTACAACTCGTTCTCACGGATGATCTGTCCGTTCAAATCACCAACGCCATGGTTGCCGAATTTCTTCTCAACCAGGTCGTTCGGGGCGGCCTTGTACCACGCGTCTCCGTTTTTGCCCGCGTTAACAGCCGTGTTCTTGAAGTCAACCCAGCTCGTGCGAGACGCTTCCAAATAGATGGTCGTCTGATACGGGAGCGTAACGCTTGTCGTCGCGTTCACATCCGTATTGGCGTCGTTCAGCACAACGCCTTCGCCCGTCGTTTCAAACCGGAAACCATAGTAGTAGCCTTCCGTCAGCGTCGTTTCCGCAGACACCACCATCGTGCCTTCATTTTTGCCCTGACTGTCGCAGGTCAGCAGCGTAATGGTGTACGGCACATTCTGCGCATCATGCTTTTTCACAACATCAAGGTCTTTGATGGCGTTGAGCAATGTCTGCGCCTGAGCCGCCGTCATGTAGTGCTGCATGATTTCTATTCCGTTTTTCCCTTCCACCTTCTTGTCAAACGTATCGCCGAAGTTCAGCTTATACTGAACATCCTTCGTCGCCGGGAAGGTGTACGTCGCGTTCCACGCTACCGGATACAGACCATCGGTGTATTCGCCGTTCTTCGTCGGATCCGCCGGCATACTCGCGTCAACCGACTTCACCACATTGTAACGCTTGTCCTGCCCTACATTCGCGGTGCTTGTCTTTTGTTCGCCGTCGAATTCCGCCGTGTTTGTAATCTGTTGATCCTGCGCGGTTGCTTCCACCGGCGTTTTGTATTGGATTACGATCTTAGCGGTGGTGTCCTTGAATTTCAGCTGCGGTTTGCCATCCGCGCCGCTTTCCACGGTGAAGTAATCCGTGTAGTTTTCAGCGGTGATAGGTGTGTTATTCGCCGTGATTTGCGACACATAGCCCTTGCCGTCCGTCTTCGAAAACAGCAGACTGCCGTTTTCGTCCACAAGCTGGTCGAACATCGTGTCCGTCAGCGTCTTATCCTTGATGTTGAAACGGTTTTCGTTGACGGTGAGCGTCCACTGAATGCAACCCTCATTGCTGTTGTACCAGTTGCTCTTTTGCAGCTTTCTAATCTGAACGTCAGTAGGGTTGCTGTTAGAGGAATCCTGGGAATGATCCCACTTTCCGCCACTCTGGGCAGCGAACGTGTTTGTCAGCTGATCGTATTCACCGGTCATTCCGTCCTTGTCGAACGTGTATTCATACTTAATTTCGTATGTTTCATTTGCCGAAAGCGGCGGCAGCACATAGTCCGTCGTCATGGTATAGACCTTGCCGCTTTCGTCCGTCGTGTTCGCATAAACGTAGTGAATGTGCGTTCCCGTCGTACCGCAGGCGCATGTACCGTCCGTCTTGATTTCTGTCGAAGCAGAGTCAACAGCCGGCACCTGACTCCAGTTAGAGTGTGTTTTAACCTCCGTGACGGTCATGTTTGTCAGGGCCATTTGCTTATTTACCGCCGTCATGACGTCCTGTGCAGTCGCGTTCTTGCCGTTCGTGCCCTTTGTGGATTCAATTTTGACGGTATACTCAATCGTTCCTTTTTCCCAGTTGACATTAGCCCCGCTTTTCCAAGTTCTCAAATCGCCGAGGAGGGAGTTGTTGCCCCTGTCGATGTCCTCCCACTTCACGGTAGTCGATGCGCCACCGAACTTAATGGTCAGGTCGTCGTTGCCCAGATTCTCAACATCTTCCTTGCGGATTTCGGCGCTCATCTTCATGGTGCCGGTGCGGTCGTCATGGCTGGGGTTGTTCCGGACAAAGTCCATATACTCGTCGGTGAACCACATTTCAACTTGTTTCGTTGCGGGATTATACTGGAACTTAAACGCCGGCTTTTCATTGCTGAATTTGGCGTCCGTGCCCGACCAGACAGAAGTGCTGTCCGTTTTGATATGCGTATTCTCTGCCGGAATAATAATCTTGTTGCCTTCGCCATGGCGCAGAATAGCTTCATCCGAAATCTTGAAGTCCGCCGCGAAGCTATAGTTGTACGCATTGGCATTTTCCGGAAGTATGATGTTCGATACCGTAATATTGGTAATCTGCATGCCGCTCTCGCTGACGGCAGGCGGTTCGTTCGCCATCATCAGGAAGCCCGGGTCGAGTCCAAGCGACGGCATCATCATGTCGTCCGGCTTCGCGGCATCAGCGTCCATCGACGGAATCACCGTAAGCGCAGGTGTCGGGGACGGCTCGTCCATCGGGGCAACAGTTTCGGCGGCGTTTTCCGTAGGCGCAGGCGTTACAGACGGCGCAAGCGTCGGTTCTTCCGTAGGCGTGGGCGTTGCCGTGGGCGCTTCCGTGGGCGTTGACGTTGCTTCGGGGGCTGCCGTCGGCTCATCCGTCACTTCGGGGGCTGTCGTCGGCTCATCCGTCACTTCGGGAGTTGCCGTCGGCTCATCCGTCACTTCGGGCGCTGCCGTCAGCTCAGCTGTCACTTCGGGGGTTGCCGTCGGCTCAGCTGTCACTTCGGGG
>UMDR01010684.1_pt1 | contig 16635 bp, 7 predicted proteins | sample 1964541 | NCBI WGS metagenome assembly UMDR01 (sample SAMEA4835999, study PRJEB28245) | human gut metagenome | biome: gut microbiome; material: fecal sample | place: Denmark | collected 2008 | reverse complement strand
GCAAAGGCGCAAAGCTGATGGACGGCAAGGTTTTCAAGGGCAATGTCGGGCATCAGGAGCTTGCGGCGTGGGTTGATGGACTTGGACTTTGAGAAGACTATAAATCGGGATTTGGCAAAGGAGTGTGATTGTATGAAAAAGAAATTCTTTGTGGTAATTGCAATTATAGTTGTTTTAGTAATCCTATTAACCCCTGTTCGTATGAACTTAAAAGACGGCGGAAGTGTTAGGTATAAAGCATTAGTGTATGAGGTTACAAAAATACACCGACTTGCACCAGAAGTAGATGGTGTAAAACCATATATTGATGGGTTCGAAATCAAAATACTCGGAATGACAGTTTATAGAGAAACAAACGAATAGTCAAATTCAAATTGACCAACAGAAGGAGAGGTGATTACATGGAAATTTTATACGAATTATCGTGGCTGTGGGAAACACTGGGAATTGCACTTGGAGTTGCTGCTGTCTGCGTGGCTTGCACCGCACTGGTATGCAAAGCAGCGAAGAAGAAACTCAGTAAAAAGCTGTTGGCAGTCATAGGAGTGGTGGCATTTGTTGCTGCAATTCTGGCGGTTATTCTGGCTGCCCGGACACCGATGCCGCTTTGAGAGGTGGCAGTACAGCAGGCAATGCTTGCTGTATGCATGGGTATAAGTTTGAAAATAAAATTTTCAAACTATTTATTGGTGGCAATACTGCAAGCGATGCTTGCAGTATGCAGCAGTGTAAAAATGGTATTTGTTTTATTCGGAAATACTCCAACAGATTGTTGAAGAAAAATGGGGAAACAATTTAAAAGAAATAAGAGGAAAATCAAATGAGAATATTCAACAGTACCCCAAGGGATGACAATTTCAGAATGCCGGGTGAGTTTGAGAGACATCAGGGCTGCATTATGATATGGCCGGTAAGACCCGGCTCATGGATATACGGCGGTAAGGCTGCGAAGAAGGTATTCGCTAAGATTGCGGCAATAATTGCACAGAGTGAGCATGTCTATATGCTTGCCGACCATGAGCACCTGAAGGAAGTACATGAGCACCTGAAGGAAGCTCATGAGCATCTAAAAGAAGCTCAGGAGCAAAAAAATCCTAAGGATACCGAGGCGGATTTTTCAGAAGCCCGGCAGTATAAAGAGGTGCACCACATGCTTGAAAAGCAGGTTACATGTGAGGGCAAAGGAATAGAGGTTGTCGAGCTTGAGTCCGATGATGCATGGGCGCGCGATGTGGCACCGACCTTTGTGAAAAATGCCGACGGCGTCGTGAGAGGCATCAACTGGAGCTTTAATGCATGGGGCGGGGATTATGACGGGCTGTATGCAGATTGGACGAAGGATAATCTGGTTGCAAAGCGCTTTCTTGAGTATGCGGGCTTTGACTGTTATGATGCAGAACCGTTTGTGCTGGAGGGTGGTTCGATACATTCGGACGGCGATGGAACCATGCTGGTTACGGAGAGCTGTCTGTGCAGCCCGGGAAGAAATCCGAAGCTTGGCAAGGCGCAGATTGAGGAAAAGCTGAAGCAGTACTGTAATGTGGAAAAGGTGGTATGGCTTCCGTGCGGGATATATCAGGATGAGACCAACGAGCATGTCGATAATGTATGTGCTTTTGTGCGTCCGGGTGAGGTCGTGCTCGCGTGGACGGACAAGGAGGACGACCCACAGTATGAGATGAGCAAAAAATGCCTTGAGGTCTTAGAAAGCGAGACGGACGCAAATGGAAGACATTTTAAGGTGCATAAGCTTTATATACCTGAAAAGCCCGTGTGCATAACCGAGGAAGAGCTTGCCGGATTTGAGTTCGAGCCGGGAGAGGATGAGAGAAGTGCGGGTGAGCGGCTTGCAGCTTCCTATGTCAACTTCTATATCTCAAACGGAGCGGTTGTGCTGCCACAATTCGGAGATGTGAACGATGAGAAGGCGGTTGCGGTACTTAAGGAAGCCTTCCCTGACAGAAATATCGTTCCGGTGTACGCGCGCGATATAATTGTAGGCGGGGGAAACATACATTGCATTACACAACAGATACCCATGTAAAACAGATGGGTATCTGTTTTTTTTTATGTAATAGGAAACTTCGTTACTATAACTTATCTGATTGTTTTAAATGATTCTGAAAAAATTTCTTATCATTCCGCCATAGTTGCAAAATCCGTCATCCATGGCTGTTTACAACATTTTGATATGTATCAAAAAAATATGTAAGATTTTCGAAAAAACCAACATAAATAGACACAATGCAAAACGAAAATATGGTACCTATGCACAAAAAATAGTACTAACAACCTATATAATAATGCAAGTTGCATATAAGATGGTTGAAAACGCTCACAAAAACAACAAAAATGCACAAAAGGAATATTTACTTTGGACGCGCAAGATGTTAATATGCATAAAGTGGCAAAACTATATTCACGAAAACTATAATAATGTAACAAATGGGAGGATGATTCATGAATTCAGGTATTTGGCGTGGCAAAATTAATTTGTCAAAAGAATTCAAGAAGAACATTCGCAAGGGAGTATCGCTTCTGCTTTCAGTGGCTATGGTGGCAGGAAGCGTATCACTTTCGGATGTCGGTGCAGTAACTGTAAATGCAGCCGAGAAGGCTTCATCAGTTAAGGCAGCTACCGGTGCCTATGCAATGGGAAAGGGGCAGAAGGTCGATTCTTCTACCTTATTCAGCGCTGAGACAGGCTATGGCTTCAGCGATGTGGCTTACCCTGATGCAGCTAAGGACTGGGTAGGCGGAGTTTATTACCCAAGAGAGGAGAAGGTCACGACCGGAAGTGCATCGTATGTTACTGACGGTGACGGATATCTTGAGATTGCGAGCAAGATATGGAAAGAGACTGAGAGTACAGGCTTTGGATCTTACACTTATGAGAATACTTCCACACTTGACTTCGCACTTGACAATGCAGATTACAAGGTAAGCGTTGAGCTTGTCAACCCTACTGATAAGGAGCTTGTGGTTTCACTCGAGGCAGAGGATATCACAAAGGCATCAGGAGTTAAGGTGGCAGCGGGCGCTTCCGTTACACAGGATATAATAGCGTGCCTCGTTGATGGCGTTCTTAACCTCAAGTTTTTGGAGACATCGGGAAGCGCGACTAAAGAGGAGGAGGCTGCCACAGGCAAGGTATATGTAAGCAAGGTTACAATTACCAAGAATGCAGCTAAGACAGCGGGCGATAAGCCTACAATTTTTATCGCTTCCGACTCTACTGTTCAGACCTATGAGAGTAATTATTACCCTCAGACAGGCTGGGGACAGACACTTCACAACTTCTTCGGGGATTTTGTTGAGGAGCGTGAGTGCAAGGACTGTGGATATAGCCAGGCACAGACCTATGAGACAACGAATGTTATCGTCGAGAATAGAGCTATCGGCGGAAGAAGCTCTAAGTCCTTCATAGAGGAGGGAAAGCTCGATGATTTACTCGAGGATGTAAAGCCGGGAGACTATGTGCTTGTACAGTGGGGACACAATGATGCCACTGCTGCAAGACCTAACAGGTATGTTTCACCTGAGGATTTTGAGTATTGGATGCAGTATTATGTTGATGGTGTAACACAGAGAGGCGCCACTCCTGTTCTTGTAACACCTGTTGCAAGATACAGCTATACAACTAATGCAGACGGTTCACTCAAGTCCTTTGTCGGCAACTTTGAGAAGTATGGCGACGTTATGCGTAAGATGGCAAAGGAGCAGAATATTCCTCTAGTTGATCTTACGGCACGTTCTACAGCACTTTGCAATCAGTTCGGTATCGAGGGTGCTAAGTCATTGTTCCTCATTGTTGAGGCCGGCGATTACCCTGAAGGTGCTTACGCAGGCGGTGCTAACGATTCTACTCATTTACAGTACTATGGAGCATACAAGTTCGCACAGTGTGTTGCTGAGGGAATTGTTGATTATGCAAAGGACGGCGCAACAGATGCGCTTGATTCACTTGCAGCACTTGTTGTGAATAAGGTTCCTACAAAGGCTCCGGGTAAGATTGAGAATCTTGCAAGCACAACAGTAGGTGCATCATCTGTGGGATTGCAGTGGAATGCTGAGGAAGATTCAGAGCTCTACTATATTTACAGAGCTGTATTGGCTGATGGACAGACAATCGATGATGTGGATTTTTCCAATGCTGAGAAGTATTCCGTATCATCTAAGAACAAGTATACAGATACGTCCTGCCAGGCGGGAATTACATATGTATATGCAGTCAGAGGCTTCAACCCTAAGGGACTGGGTGAGTTCTCTAACATGATACAGGTGACAACTAAGACAGCAGGCTGGAAGTTCGATATCAATGGTGACAAGAACAGCGTAGCAAAGGCTGACGGGCCTACAGAGACAGGCTGGACAGGTGTCGGTGCAGAGATGTATGACGCTGCAAGAGGCTATGGCTGGAAAACAAGACCGGGCGCGGGACGTGACCGCGGTGAGCAGAAGAATGATTCCTACAGCCTTATGGGAAGGGACTTTACGTTGGGTGCAGGTGAGTTCGCACTTGATATCCCTAACGGCGATTATGAGGTTACCTGCTACGGCGGAGACCTTCTTCCGGGAACCTCAACGGTTAAGTCATCCTATGGCGCTGAGGGGAAGTCCATCGGAAGCATTTCCGTTCGGCAGGGCGTTGCCGGTGCGACAGGAACGGTAAGAGTTGAGGACGGACAGCTCAACATAACAACAGACAATTACTTTAACGGTTTTACGGTTACAGAGATTTTAAAGGCTCCATCATCACTTGTGGCATCCGAAAAGTCGGTAAATGGTTCTAACATGACTTTCCTTCTCGGTTTTTCAGGTGTCGATGAGGCTGTAAGCTACAATGTTTACAGAAAGAGTTCTTCTGATGATGCATTTACAGTCGTAAAGTCTTTTACAACTGAAGAGTACAAGAAGGATGAGCTTGGCTGCAGAGCCATGACAGCGGCTCTTGGTGAGACATATCAGTACTACATGACATGTGTTACGGCAGACGGAACAGAGTCAGCCCGTTCGAATGTTGAGACAGTTGAGGCTGTATTGGATACGGTTAAGGTTCCGGCAGCTCCGACAAATGTTGTATGCGTAGACCCTACATCATCAACAACAGGTGTTCAGAACACAATCACAATTTCGTGGAACGCAGCCTCTGTTGCAGACGCTGACCAGGGCAAGGTAATCAAGTACGTTATCTACCGTTCAGCAAAGGCTGAGGGCGAGAAGGGCTTCAAGGCATTTGAGAAGGTGGGCGAGACTACAGAGACAACCTTCAAGGATACATATTTTGATATTGATACCAACATAAGCTACTACTACAAGGTGGCAGCACTCAACGCAGGTGGTCTAAGTGAGCTTTCAGCAGCATGCAAGACTCCTGTCACCGGAACACTTACACCCGGAAATCTTGAGAAGTACTCGGACAGAGCACTTGTAGCAGTTAATCTTGCGGGTGAGAAGGGTGCAGAGACACTTATATCCGCAACAGACAAGGACGGAAATACACTTACAAAGGGTGTTTACTTAAGCTGGAGAAGCTTTGAGGCAGACTTTGACAATGGCAACAATTTAAAGACAACATTTACCGTATACCGCGATGGCGTGGCAATAGCTTCCAACATAAGCGTAACCAATATGGTAGATGAAGGCGGCACAAGCGCATCCGTATATAAGGTAGTTGGAAGCAACGATTCCGCTATCGGTGTGAAGGCAGTTGATACCAGGTGCTGGGAGCATCAGTACCTTGAACTCAATCTCTATGCTCCTGCAGACGAGACAATGCCTGAGTACAATGGTGAGGTGGCTACATGCGATTACAGCGCTAACGATATGTCACTCGGCGATCTTGACGGAGACGGCGTTCTTGAGCTTATCGTTAAGTGGTATCCAAGCAACGCAAAGGATAATTCAGGTTATGGATTTACAGGAAAGACTTTCCTTGACGCATACGATGTAAACTGGGCAACAGGTGAGGTTTCACTTCTGTACAGAATTGATATGGGTATCAATATCCGTTCAGGTGCCCACTATACACAGTTCCAGGTATGGGACTATGATGGTGACGGCAAGGCAGAGATAGCGGTTAAGACAGCACCGGGAACAACAGTATTAAGACCTGCCGATGGCACGGCAAATACACTTGCCGAGGCAGAGTACATTGATGTTCCTTCAAGCTCACTTCCAACAGAGAAAATAAGTGAAAAGAATGATTATCGTAACGCTTCAGGATATGTTCTTGACGGACCTGAGTACTTCACAATGTTCAATGGTGAGGATGGAAGCATTCTTGACACAACGGACTTCGTTCCTGCAAGAGGAAATGTTGGTGCATGGGGCGATGCGTATGGTAACCGTGTTGACAGATTCTTATCTGCAACAGCTTATCTTGATGGTGAGAAGCCATACGCAGTATTCTCAAGAGGATACTACACAAGAACATGCCTTACGGCCTACTATGTAAACGATGAAGGAAAGCTTGATGTTTACTGGGCATTCGATACAAATAAGGCAGGCTCGGAGTACGAGTCACAGGGAAATCATGGTCTCAGTGTAAATGACGTTGACAATGATGGCAAGGACGAGATTATCTACGGTTCCCTCACGGTTGACCATGATGGTACGGTTAAGTATTCAACAGGTCTTGGACATGGTGATGCGATGCATGTATCAGACTGGGTAGAGTGGAACGACGGACTTGAGATAATGGACGTTCACGAGCATGATGATGCAGCATACCATGTTGAAATCCATGACGCCGAGACAGGTGAAATTCTCATGGGTTACTGGACAGGTAAGGATACAGGCCGTGGTGTTGCAGCGGATATCGACCCTACATCGGCAGGTGCTGAGTGGTGGTCAATAGCGAGTCCTACTTACGAGGGAAATGATGAACCTTCATGGGATTCCACGGACGGAGAGGTTTATTCAACCCAGTCAAAGCTTGGAGCACTCATAAAGCTTGCTGACAGGACTCCTGCTTCTAATGCATCCCTCTTCTGGGATGGAGATCTGTTAAGTGAAGTTCAGGATCATACGTTTAACAAAGCGGCTTACGCTCCTACAGGAGTTAAGCTCTACAAGTGGGATTATGAGAAGGGTGAGCAGGTAGACCTCCTCTCATCAACAGAAATCTGGTCAAGCAACGGAACTAAGGGTAATCTTGGTATTATCGCAGACTTCCTCGGAGACTGGAGAGAAGAGATTATTGCACGTTGTGCAGCAGACAAGAACAAGGTCCGTGTTTACACGACAACAATTCAGACCGATTACGTCGTACCATGTCTCCTTGAGAATCTTGCTTACAGAGAGGGCGTTGCATGGGAGAATGTTGGTTACAATCAGCCTGCTAACTTAAGCTACCTCCTTTCTGAAGGTCTTGTCACTTCACAGCTTATGGTAGGTCAGCTTACCGAGAACAGTGCTGAGATTGCTTTCACAGAGGCAAGCGACGGCACATATGGACATGAAGTAACAGGATATCAGATATATAGGGCTGATGGCGATGGTGAGTTCAAGTTGATCGACACTATCTCCAAGGATGAGCTTGTAGAGTATGTTCCGGATAAGGAACAGCCTGAGGAGCCGGAGGAGAAGATTCTGTACTCACAGGATTTTGAGAGTGGTGAGTCGGATTTCACATATTATGAAGAGAGTGCGGTTTCTCTTGCAGCAGATACGGCAACAGTTCATCCTAACACAAGCTCCTATGTTCTCAGTGTAGGACAGGATGCAAGAAGAGACAGACGTGTTCAGAGCCCGGCATTAGATGTTAAGGACAATGCAACTGTTGAGCTTGAACTCAGAATTGATGCTCCATACAAGAATAAGGCATCATACTTCTCATTACTCGGAGCAGCTAACGGAGATAAGGCAAACAGCGAATGGTTACAGAGCACGGCACAGATACTCACAATAGAGGCAAAGGCAGGTGCAAGTGACAATACAACCTGGCAGTCAATTCTTCTCAATGGAGTTGATGTGACAGAGGCTCTTACGGCAGATGTCAAGGAGAGTGGAAACGGAAAGACAGCGACAACAGGTTGGATAAAGATAAAGGCAGAGCTTGATTTCGCTAACCGGAAGGTGAATGTTACTATCAGCAAGGCGGCTGATGCTAGTGTATTATACAGCGGTAAGCTTGATTTCGTAAATGAAGTAAATGGCTTAGAGCATATTCTGCTCACAGCAAATAAGAGCGGTGGACGTTCTTACATCGACAACATCAAGATTGTTGATGGCATTGTAGAGACACCGGAGGAGCAGGAGCAGCCTATCGGTTATAAAGATGTTTTATATAAGCAGTTTGATATAGGAACTAAGAAGGGAACTGCTGAGGGCTTTATAGGAATCGGCAAGGATGTGTATGACGCTGAGAAGGGATATGGTTTCTCAGATGATACAGTGATTGCAGATTATGCAACTAAGGGTACATATATTGCAGTAACAGATGATTCGGAGCCTGTAGATTATGCATGTCAGGACGTTGCATATGCAGAAAAGGGCAAGCTTGAGTTTAAGGTTGATGTGGTTGAAGCCGGAACATATACTGTAAATGTATATGCAGGAGCATTTGGTGGTTCAACAGGAGCAACATTATCAATCAACGGGACAGATTTAGGTGCAATAGCAGATTCCATAAAGCTTACATCGTCATCTGACATTGTTAAGACACTTGAAGTTACAGTTGAAGAGGGCGGACAGATTACTGTAATCTGTAATAATGGCTCAGCAAGAGCACCTCTTTCAGCGATTGTAATTACAAAGAAGGTTCCTGTATACGCAAGCGACAAGGACAACTTAGATGAGGAAAAGCCAAGCGGGTCCGAGTCAGCAGGTGAAACAGAGCCGACAAGCGGAAGCACAGGTGAAACAGAGCCGACAAGCGGAAGCACAGGTGAAACAGAGCCGACAAGCGGAAGCACAGGTGAAACAGAGCCGACAAGCGGAAGCACAGGTGAAACAGAGCCGACAAGCGAGAACACGAGCGAGTCTGATAGCTCAAGCGACACAGAGCAGGCACCTGCATATTTGAGATTTGACTTTGGCGCAGGAGCTGTAGAGGATGGTTGGACACAGGTATTAGCTTCAGATGAGTACAGCGATGAGAAGGGCTACGGATTTGTATTTGGAGATGGTCTTGCAGCAGCGGGTTCGGATAAGGCATATTCATCAGGTGCTACAGAGCTTACGGCAGTTGCAGACGATTGTGTGCTTGGTTGGGACGCAACAAATCCTATGGAATTTGATGTTAAGGTTCCAAATGGAACATATGAGGTGACATATTACATCTTTAATGGTGCCGGAGGAGTATACAATCAGGTAACAGCAGAGGATGTTACATTCTCGGATGTAAGAAGAGGAAACGGTTCGAAGGAGTTCACTAATGAGACAAAAGAAGTGACGGTAAGTGATGGAACTCTTAATATTGTAAACAAGTCAAGCAAGAGTGGACAGCCGGGATTATATTTTACAGGTATCGTTATTAAGGACGTCAACTATGATGAGTGGCTCAAGAACAACACCTCAACTGATACAGCTTCAACAGACAATGAGGCCGCTGAGGAGAGCCAGCCATCAGATGAGCAGGCAATGGAGGCTCAGAGCGCTGAGGAGGAGCTTACAATCTCACTCAACAATGTGAGAACAGTGGCAGCATCCGAGAGCACAGAGGAAGACACAGTTAAGTACTACTCATATGTAGACAAGACAGTCAAGCCTGACACAACTTACAGATATAAGATTGCGGCGGTTGTTGACGGTAAGACATCATTTATGTCAAGAGAGCTTGAGCTTCATACATTAGTTGATATTGCATCTATTGATGAGTTCTCACTTCCTGATTTGGTTCAGAATCAGGTATTGGCAGCGGGACAGAAACTTGCAGATTTACTTCCTGCACAGCTTAGTGTAACTGATACCAATAACAACAAGACAGTTGCAAATGTTAAGTGGGATGTAACTAATGTTGACATCAAGACACCTGGTGAGTACAAGGTAATTGGTACTGTTGCAGGTTGGGATGCACCTATTGAAAAGACGGTAAAGGTTGTTCCTAACGTATCTACAGGATACGCTAAGTATGAGGATATTACCGTTATAGTGGGAAATCAACCAACACTTCCAACTAAGCTTACAGCTACATTTTTAAATGGACAGACTATAGCCGGAACAGTTACTTGGGATACAAGCAATCTCGATGTAAATACTGTTGGTGAGTATGTCCTTAAGGGAACATCAGATCTTGCAGTTGGTGAGATTACAATTACAGTTAAGGTTGTTGCCAACTACATTGTATCTCTTTATACAAGATATTGGGAGATTTACCTTAATGAGACAGAGTACACACTTCCTGACAACGTATATGCAGTATGGGCTGATGGAACAGCATCTTATGTAAGTGCTGAGTGGGATAAGACAACACCTGTTGATGTGACTGTGCTCGGAACGACAAAGCTTACAGGAACAGTTGAAGGCTTTGACGGAACTGCAGAATTGGAACTCACGGTTGATTACCCTGTTGCCAAGAGATTTGACTTCGGTATAGAGGGCTCTGCTGTTGAGGACGGCTGGATTGGAGTTCTTGGTAATGTAAAGAACGGAACTAAGACCTTAGAGAAGCTTGGAAGTGCATACAGCAAGGATAAGGGCTATGGTTTCTTAGACGGAAAACAGACAAATCAGGGTCGTGATGAGGGAGCTTACAAGCCGGGAACACAGCTTCCTGATAATGTTTACAGGGACTACATCATGCCTGATGGAAACACATTCAGAGTCGACGTACCTAACGGTAAGTATATCGTAGAACTCGTAGGCGGATGTGGTTTAGGAAGCAGTAAGATTGAGGCTAAGGTTCAGGGCGAGAGTATCAGCGTATCAAACGGTAAGGCTACATATGCAGTCGGTGAGATTGAGACAGTTGTAACAGAAGGATACATTGATATCGAGTTCGTCGGAAGTCTTTCAAGAACATGTGCGGTTATCGTAAGAACGGTTAGCGTTGACGGTAAGGAAGAACCGGAGGAGCCGTCAACAGAGGCACCTACAGAGAAACCAAGCGAGGAGCCGTCAACAGAGGCACCTACAGAGAAACCAAGCGAGGAGCCGTCAACAGAGGCACCTACAGAGAAACCAAGCGAGGAGCCGTCAACAGAGGCACCTACAGAGGCACCAAGCGAGGAGCCATCAACAGAGGCACCTACAGAGGTGCCAAGCGAGGAGCCGTCAACAGAGGCACCTACAGAGGCACCGGGCGAGGAGCCGTCAACGGAGGCACCTACAGAGGCACCAAGCGTGAAGCCGTCAACGGAGGCACCTACAGAAACACCAAGCGTGAAGCCGTCAACGGAGGCACAGGCAGAGAAACCAAGCGTGAAGCAGTCAACGGAAAAATCAAGTGAGGCAGCAACTGAGACATCAGGTACGGGTTATGAATACAGAGGACATGTTGGAGAGCTTACTGTCGATGTGGTACCTGATGTTGTAAAGGAAAAGCTTAACTGCAGCACGACAGAAGAGGTAGCGGAGCTTCTTGCAAGAATGATTACGGAAAATGAAGCTGTCAGAATTCTTCCGGATGTTAAAGCAGAGAACACTATGGTGTTTGACTATGTTATAAAGATTAAGCGCAGCAATGGAGAATGGACTGATGCGAGTGAGGAGGAATTGAGCGCAGGTGTTGAGGTTGTTCTTCCATATCCTGAAAATACTTCAAGAGATGGATTTGATTTTGTAATCGGACATCTTATAGTGTCAGGTGATAATGCCGGAGAAATGGAGTACTTTGATCCTGAAAAGACGGAGGAAGGTCTTAAGATTATCATTACAAGTGCATCACCATTTGTTATCGGCTGGAAGGCTGTAGACAACAATGAGCAGCCTGTATCAGAGGAAAACTCTAAGGATAATACAGAGGTTACGACTGCTGAAAATGCGACATCACAGCAGAATGAGAGTAATGCCGTTAGTGCTGAAAAGACAGCAGATAAGGATGGCGGTATTCAGATAATTATACCGATGTTGATTGTTCTTGTGGTTATTGCACTTGCTGCAGCCGTTCTGGCGGTAATTGCCAAGCGCAAAAAGACAACTAAGAAAAAGTAATACAAAAATATAGTTTTTATAGGTGAAACAGGTTCGTATATACCATGCAGGAACGGCTATGTACGGATCTGTTTCTTTTTCTTAAATGATAAAAAATATTTTAAGAAAAGTACTTTTGTGATATCATAAAAATACTTATACTATGTTGAGTGAGAGATGGCTCTCAACTTAATGACAATGGGAGGAGACTGCTATGCGAAAGGTAAAGTATGCGGGCATACAGATGTCCTGCACAAGAGACGTGCGGGAAAATATAGAAAAGGCTGACCGTCTTGTGAGGGAGGCAGCGGCAAACGGAGCACAGATTATTCTGCTTCCCGAGTTGTTTGAGAATTGGTATTTTTGTCAGGAGAGAAATTATGAGTCCTACAAGCTTGCTAAGCCGCTTATGGAAAATGATGCGGTTCTGCATTTTCAGGCGGTGGCGAAGGAGCTTTCCGTTGTGCTGCCTATAAGCTTTTATGAAAGAGATATAAATGTATATTATAATTCTGTTGCAATTATAGATGCAGATGGAAGCATTCTCGGAGTGTACAGAAAGACGCATATTCCTGATGACCATTATTATCAGGAAAAGTTCTATTTTACACCGGGAGATACAGGCTTTAAGGTGTGGAATACAAAATACGCTACGATAGGTGTGGGGATATGCTGGGATCAATGGTTCCCTGAGACGGCAAGAGGCATGGCGGTACAGGGGGCAGAGCTTCTGCTGTATCCGACGGCAATAGGAAGTGAACCGATTCTTGAATGTGACAGTATGCCGCATTGGAGACGATGTATGCAGGGACATGCTGCCTGCAATATTATCCCGGTGATAGCCGCGAACAGATATGGCTTAGAATGTGTGACACCGTCTAAGGACAACGGAGGACAAAAATCCGAGCTGCTATTTTATGGTTCTTCCTTTGTGACGGATGAAACCGGAGAGGTGGTGTGCGGTGCATCAAGGGATAAAGAGGAGATAGTTTACGGAAACACCGACCTTGACGCTGTACGGGAGATGCGTGACAGCTGGGGGCTTTTCAGGGACAGACGGCCGGAAATTTATAAAATGTTAATTTGACTTATAGAGAATTGAAGCGTATATTTGTCAATGTATGTTAGATGTGTTAAATAAGTTAAGGCTGTCTGCCTCTGAGCGAGGCTGGCAGCTTTTTACGGTAAATCGCTCAGAAAGGAAGTAAGTATGCTTCAATTAAAAAATATTGTTAAGAACTATGTCAGCGGTGATACAACCGTTCAGGCACTAAAAGGAATTGATATAACTTTCAGGGACAGTGAGTTCGTGTCAATTCTCGGACAGTCAGGTTGTGGAAAGACAACGCTTCTTAACATTATCGGAGGTCTTGACCAGTATACAAGCGGAGACCTTATAATCAACGGCAAATCAACCAAGAAGTACAAGGATTCTGATTGGGATACATACCGCAATCATACAATCGGTTTCGTATTTCAGAGCTATAACCTGATTCCTCATCAGACGGTGCTTTCGAATGTGGAGCTTGCGCTTACTTTGTCGGGGGTATCCAAAGCGGAGAGAAAAAAGAGGGCGGTTGAAGTACTTGAAAAAGTAGGACTCGGTGATCAGCTTCACAAGAAGCCTAATCAGATGTCAGGTGGTCAGATGCAGCGAGTAGCCATAGCGAGGGCACTTGTAAATAATCCGGACATTCTTCTTGCTGATGAACCTACAGGAGCACTTGACTCAGCGACGAGTATTCAGATTATGGAACTCTTAAAGGAGATATCCAAGGACAGACTCATAATCATGGTAACTCATAACCCTGAACTTGCGGAGAAGTATTCATCGCGAATTATCAGACTGCTGGATGGCAGGGTGACGGACGATACGATGCCTTTTATCGAGAGCGAGGGCAAGGTGACAGAGGCTGGTATTCATTCCGGCAAAAAGAAAAGAGGAACTTCAATGTCCTTTTTTACGGCATTGTCATTAAGTGCCAACAACCTTATGACGAAGAAGGGACGAACGATTCTTACGGCATTTGCAGGAAGTATCGGCATTATAGGAATTGCACTTATTCTTGCACTTTCAAGCGGCTTTAGGAGCTACATCAAGAGGGTTGAGGAGGACACGCTTTCTTCATATCCGATTGCAATTGAGGAGGAACAGGTTGATTACTCAAGCATGATGAGTGCCTTTATGGGACAGCATGTGGGCGATGCTTCAGAGAAAGAAGAAGGAAAAATCTATTCCAACAATATTATAAGTGATATGCTCAACTCGATGATGTCGCAGATTAAGGTAAATAATCTTTCAGAGTTCAAGAAATATATCGAGGATGAGAACAATGGCTTTGATGAGCTTGTGAGTGATATTCAGTACGGATATTCCACAACATTGAACATATATAAAGAGGACACAACCGATGGCATTGTTCAGGTAAACCCAAGTACGGTTCTTGACAGTGTCGGCATGGGCCAACTGTCGGGATTTTCCAATTCATCCATGATGAGCTCTTCAATGATGGGAGGGTCATGGGATGTGTGGAGTCAGCTTATCGGAAATCAGTCTCTTCTTGAGTCACAGTATGATGTGATTGCAGGAAGATGGCCATCTGCATACAATGAGATAGTTCTTATTGTTGATGAGAACAATGAAATCAGTGACTATGCATTATACGCACTGGGTCTTAAAGATCAGAATGAAGTAGCTGATACAATGACGCGTCTTGCGAAGGGCGAGGAAGTTGTGAGCTATAAATCGGAGTACACATACGAGGATATCCTTAATCTCAGATACCGCCTCGTTGTAAATACCGATTTTTACAGTTATGACGACGAGAGTGGAACCTATACGGATGTGCGTGACGACGAGGAAAGCTACAAGGCAGCCATTGCAGATGGTATACAGCTTCAGGTTGTCGGTATTTTAAGACCGAATCCTGATGCGGTTACAGGCGCAGTGAGCGGTTCAGCCGGTTATACAAGTGCTCTTATGGAGTATGTGATCAATCAGATTAATGAATCCGATATCGTGAAAAAGCAGGCGGCGGAGCCTGAGACCGATGTGATTACGGGAAAGCCTTTTACAAAGGCCGGTGAGGAAGTTGAGATGGAGAATACCTTCGATATCACGGCACTCACACCTGAACAGCAGGCATACCTTGCATCGCTCTCACAGGAGGAGTTAGAGGCATTCATGGCATCCTATATGCAGCCTGCAACATCATCAGCTACATATGATGATAATATGGAAGCATTCGGTGTGGCAGAACTTGAAAGACCAAGTTCAATAATGATATACCCCGTTGACTTCAATTCCAAGGATGAAATCTCAGATAAGATTGAGGAGTACAATGAAGCGATGCGTGCCGAGGGCAGAGAGGAAGCGGTAATCAATTACACTGATTACATCGGACTTATGATGTCATCGATAAGCACAATCATAAATGCAATCTCTTATGTGCTAATTGCATTTGTAGCAATCTCACTTGTTGTATCATCGATTATGATTGGAATTATCACATACATTTCCGTTCTCGAAAGAACCAAGGAAATCGGCGTCCTCAGAAGTATCGGTGCATCAAAGCACGATATTTCTATGGTATTTAATGCCGAGACGCTTATTGTGGGATTTGTCTCAGGAGCAATGGGTATCATTGTCACATTATTACTCATAATTCCGATAAATGCAGTTATAAAGCATCTTTCGGGAATTGCGAATGTGGCAGGGCTTCCATGGGTGGCAGCACTTACGCTTGTGCTCATAAGTATGGCACTTACATTTATAGCTGGACTTATTCCTGCTAAGATGGCTGCAAAGAAAGACCCTGTTGTAGCATTGAGGAGCGAATAAAATATGGAGCCGGGGCAGCTTTTTTGAATGTCAGAGAAGCAGCTCCGGCTCTATATTTTTATGCTGTATTGTGGCTCATACCGTCAATGTGGTATGGGTAAGCTCTTTATATATTTTTTCAATATCATAATCAGGTCCGACGGAAGCGGCAATGTCGTAGATGTGTCGGATTGTATCCTGCGGTTCATCAAGAATATCTGCCGTCTGTTCAGCGGAAAATCCTTTGCATAATAACTTGATTACGTATTCAATTTGTTTTTCGGTTTTTCCTTCACGTATTCCTGATAATTTGTGGTCATCCCATGCCTTACACATATCTGTAAGCTCCTCCTTTCTATTATAATTGAGATTAATGTTTGTGAATGTATTGATTGCAGTGACAGTCTCACAGTCAAGCTTGTTGTATTCGGAATCTCCTTTCAGAAGAAAATTCATTTCAGACTCGTCGGCTGAACATTTAATTGCTTTAAAAACAAGACCGAGAGAGGTTTTGAATTTCTCAAAGTCTGTTATTTCATTCGGAGCGATAAGATGCAGCTTGTAGTCAGATATAAAATTAAGGATATCTTTATCGTCAGTATTTAGCATCTCATACAGACTTCTCGGAGCATTCCATGTCTCACTGCCTAAATATACAGTCAGTGTGATGACGGGGGTGAGCTTGTCTGTTTTGGCAAAACCCGATAAAAATTCAGACGTATTTTTCAAGTCATGATTTT
>UMDR01015886.1_pt1 | contig 17146 bp, 14 predicted proteins | sample 1964541 | NCBI WGS metagenome assembly UMDR01 (sample SAMEA4835999, study PRJEB28245) | human gut metagenome | biome: gut microbiome; material: fecal sample | place: Denmark | collected 2008 | reverse complement strand
CCGATAGTGAGAAAAGCGAAGAGGAAGCGGTGGAGAAGGATCTGGATACACTCCCGAATGTGATCGTCATTATGAACGAGGCGTTTTCCGACCTGTCCGTATTCGGCGATTTTGACACCGATTATGATTATATGCCCTTTATTCACTCGCTGAAGGACAATGTAATTAAGGGAAACTGCTATGTTTCTGTGAAGGGCGGCAATACGGCAAATTCAGAATATGAATTTCTTACCGGGGACTCGATGGCATTTCTTCCGGCGGGCAGCGTGCCGTATCAGCAGTATTTAAAGAGTACTATGCCGTCGCTGGCAAGCTACCTCGGCGGACTCGGCTATCAGACAACGGCGATCCATCCCTATTACGCCTCCGGCTGGGACAGGGACGATGTCTATCCGCGGCTTGGCTTTGATAATATGCTGTTTAAGGATGATTTTTCTAATCCGCTGCTGATCCGCAATTATGTGAGCGACAGCTCGGCGTTTACGAAAATTATTGAGCTGTATGAGGAAAAGCAGGATACGGATCGGATGTTTGTCTTTGAAGTCACCATGCAGAATCACGGCGGCTACAGCAGGGACGTGGAGGGCTTTGAGGAATCTGTTCATCTGACCGACCTGGAAAATAAGACGACCAGTGTGCGCGCGGCGGAGAAATATCTCACGCTGATGCTGGAGAGCGACCGCGCGTTTGAGATGCTGGTAAATTATTTTGCGGAGCAGGAGGAGGACACGATCATTCTCATGTTTGGGGACCATCAGCCGTCCGACTATATAACGAATACGATCCTGCGTCTGCTCGGGCTGGAGCGCGAAGGTTCGGATGAGGTGTATTTTGACAATTATATTGTCCCCTATATTATGTGGGCAAATTTCGACCTCGGTGAAAATACGGCAGGTGGAGATGTAAGCCTCAACTATCTGGGCGGAGAGCTGCTTGAGAAGGCGGGCGTTCCGCTGACTGGCTATCAGGAGTATTTAAAAGAGCTGCAGACGGAGATACCGGTCATCACAGCGAATATGATCATGACGGAGGACGGCGTGCGGCATCGCTATGATGACGGCGAAGCGCTGGTTTCTTCGCTGCTTGATGGATATCGTATGCTGATGTACAACCATCTTGCGGACAGCAAAAACCGTCTTACGGGATTTTTTGAATAAAGGAATGCGGAAAATGTGGGCTTTATGAGGTGCTTTTTGCCTCAGAAATTATAAATATTTTAAGGAGGATAAGGATTATGAGATTTGTGAAAGCGAGAGACTACGACGACATGAGCCGGAAAGCGGCAAATGTTATCAGTGCGCAGGTGATTTACAAACCGGAGTGCGTGCTTGGACTTGCCACCGGTTCCACGCCGGTTGGGGCATATAAGTGCCTGGTGGAGTGGTACAGAAAGGGAGATCTGGATTTCTCCGGCGTTACCAGCGTGAATCTTGATGAATACAGAGGACTGCAGCACGATAACCCACAGAGTTACTATTATTTTATGAACGACCATCTTTTTTCACATGTAAATATAGACCCGGCCAATACCCATGTGCCGGACGGAACAATCGCTGATGCGGACGAGGCGTGCCGTCAGTACGATGAGACGGTGAAAAGCACCGGCGGCGTGGATCTGCAGCTTCTCGGCATGGGACATAACGGACACATTGGTTTTAACGAGCCGGACGATGTTTTTGCAAAGGGGACACACTGCGTAAATCTTGCACAGTCCACGATCGACGCAAATTCCAGATTTTTCGCTTCCCGCGATGAGGTGCCGACGCAGGCGTACACCATGGGAATCCAGACGATTATGTCTGCGAAAAAGATCCTGGTGGTTGTGAGCGGTACGGACAAGGCGGACATTGTGGAAAAAGCGTTTTTCGGACCGATTACGCCGCAGGTTCCGGCTTCCATTCTCCAGCTTCACCCGGAGGTGACGGTTGTGGGAGATGAGGCGGCATTTGCAAAAATTGCAGACCGTATCTGAAGGACAGGCGGCAGCCGGATGGGAGGATGAACGACGATGATCATTAAAAATGGTTTGGTATATGGGGAGGACGGCTCCTTTTCGAAAGCGGATATAGAAATCAATGCGGAAAGCTTCCGTCAGATTGCGCCCAAGCTTCCGGAAAACGGTGCGGAGCAGGTGATCGACGCGGAAGGGCTGTATGTCATTCCGGGGCTGGTGGATATCCATTTTCACGGATGTGCGGGTTATGATTTCTGCGACGGGACGATAGAGGCGTTCGACGCCATCATGCAGTATGAGATGGAGCACGGCGTCACCTCGGTTTCCCCGGCGACGATGACGCTCTCGGAGGGACAGCTCGCCAAGATTTTTGAAAACGCAGGAAAATATGAGAATAATCGCGGAAGCAAGATCCGCGGCATTACAATGGAGGGCCCGTTTGTTTCCTCTGCAAAGAAGGGTGCGCAGAACGGCAGCTATATCCATCGCCCGGATATGCGTTTCTTTGAGAAGATGCAGAAGCTCTCCGGCGGGCTGATCCGGCAGGTGGCGGTTGCTCCGGAGGAGGATACCGATTTCGCTTTTATTAAAGAAGTGACAAAGCAGACGCACGCTTCAGTTGCGCATACCACGGCGGATTACGACACGGCAGCGGCAGCGTTTGCGGCCGGCGCAGACCATGTGACGCATCTGTTTAACGCGATGCCGCCGTTTACACACCGCGCTCCCGGTGTGATCGGCGCAGCCTTCGATGCGAAGGAGGTTTCTGTGGAGCTGATCTGCGACGGCATCCATGTGCATCCGTCCATGGTGCGCGCGGCGTTTGCAATGTTCGGCGCAGACCGCATCTGCATGATCAGCGACAGTATGATGGCGACCGGCATGGAAAATGGAGACTATGCGCTTGGCGGACAGCCGGTAAAGGTAGTCGGAAGACTTGCGACCTTAAAGGACGGCACGATCGCCGGCTCCGCGTCGAATCTGCTGGACTGCCTGCGCGCTGCTGTAAAAGAGATGAACATTCCGCTTGCAGACGCGGTAAGGGCATGTACGGCTACACCGGCGAAGGCGCTGGGATTTTACGGGGAATGCGGAAGCATCACCGCGGGCAAATCGGCGGATGCTGTATTGCTTGATAAAGAGCTGAACCTTGTGAAGGTGATCTGCAGAGGCAAAGCGGTGAATTAAAGCGTATTTGCCGGAAAAGACTTTTTGTAAGCTAAAATTTAATTTATGATAAAAACGCATCTGGAACAACAGCTCCGGATGCGTTTTTTAAAACTATTTTTTTTCGAGAAACGGTTTTGCAAGATGGATATTGAAGTAATCAATGAGCGGCCCCATAAAAAATGCGGTGATAATGGTGCCGAACCCGGCAATCGTGGGAAGCATGGAGAGCTTTCCGCCCGCAAGCAGGTAAAGCGTGCAGCCGAGAAGGACACAGGCAAGGTCGGTGGCGATCCGGCAGTATTTAAACGGAGCAACATGCCATTTGTTTGCCAGTACCAGCGCGATCGCATCGTAGGTGGAAACGCCGAGGTCTGCTGTGAAATAAAAGGATGAGCTGATGCAGAGCATGAGGATCGCGATCAGCATAAACAGCAGGCGCAGCGGCAGCGCCGGTTCCGGAAAGAATCCAAGCAGCAGATTATGCGAAAATTCCACCACATACCCAAGCAGAAACAGATTGATAAAGGTGCCAAGATTGATGTAGTGGCGGTCTGCAAAGAAAGCAAACAGCAGCAGAACTGCGTTTGTCAGTACATAGAGCGTTCCGAAATGAATCGGGATCAGCTTATCCAGCCCGCTCATCAGCGTCTGAAAGGGATCGACGCCAAATGCTGCCGTCTTAAAAAAGCCGACGCTGACGCCGCCCGCAAAGATGCCGAGAACGGTCATTAAAATTCGTTTTCTCATTCGTTTATCCATATCCGATTTTCCTCCAGGCTGCCTGTAAAAAGCATGTTTTTGTGCGATATCCAAAACAACTAGAGTATATCCGGGAATTTGAAAAAAATCAATCCATTTTCTTCAAATTCTGCAGGAAATATGATATAGTTTTCTTAAAGCTTCGCGACAGGTCTGCGCTTCACTTCGGTCGGTGCTAAACGTGCGCCACCGGTACACAGCACCGACAAATGGACATGCAAGCATGTCCACGTGGCTTGTTGCTCGCGGAAATAAAAAAGAAAAGAGGAACGGTATGGAAAATCAATACAGACAGGAAACAAAATGCATTCAGTCGGGCTGGAAGCCGAAGAACGGGGAACCGCGGATTATGCCGATCATCCAGAGCACGACCTTTAAATATGAATTGACAGAGCAGATGGGAAGGCTGTTCGATCTGGAGGAAGACGGCTATTTCTACTCGCGCGTGCAGAACCCGACCAGCGATATGGTGGCGGCAAAGATCGCCGATCTGGAGGGCGGCGTTGCGGCGGTGCTCACCAGCTCCGGGCAGGCGGCGAATTTTTACGCCGTGCTGAATATCTGTGAGGCGGGAGATCATATCGTGGCATCCGCAACCATCTACGGGGGTACCTATAATCTGTTTCACGTCACCTTAAAGAAGCTGGGGATTGAATGCACCTTTGTGGATGCGGACGCAGATGAGGAGACGATCGCGGCGGCGTTCCGACCGAACACCAAGGTGATGTTTGCGGAGACGATCGCGAATCCGGCGCTGGTCGTGCTCGATATCGAAAAGTTTGCGGGGATCGCACATGCGCACCAGGTTCCGCTGATCGTGGACAACACTTTTGCCACACCGATCAATTGCCGTCCGTTTGAGTGGGGCGCGGATATTGTCGTGCACTCTACCACGAAATATATGGACGGACATGCGATGCAGATCGGCGGTGCGATCGTAGACAGCGGCAATTTTGACTGGGATGCTTACGGCAGCAAATTTCATGGTCTGACTGAGCCGGATGAATCCTATCATGGCATTGTATATACAAAGAAATTTGGAAAGGCGGCGTATATTACAAAGGCGACCGTGCAGCTTATGCGCGATCTTGGAGCGGTGCCTTCCCCGATGAACTGCTTCCTTCTGAACGTTGGTCTGGAGACGCTGGCGCTGCGCGTGGAGCGTCACTGCTACAATGCGGGAAGGATCGCGGAATATCTGAATAATCACGAGAAGGTAAGTCACGTCAACTACGCCGGTCTGCCGACCGACAAGTATTATGCGCTTGCGCAGAAATATATGCCGAACGGTACCTGCGGTGTGATTTCCTTTGAGCTGACGGGCGGAAGAGAAGCGGCAGTGCGTTTTATGGATAGTCTGAAGCTGGCGGCGATCGTCACTCACGTGGCGGATGCGCGCACCGGCGTACTCCATCCGGCAAGCCACACGCACCGTCAGATGAACGATCAGCAGCTGAAAGAAGCCGGCGTATCGCCGGGAATGATCCGTCTCTCCGTCGGCATTGAAAATGTGGACGATCTGCTGGCGGACCTTGCGCAGGCGCTGGAAAAAGCGTAAGTGTAAAATTTTGCTTGCAAAACACTGGCAGGTATGATAGAATGTTTTTCGGTCGATAAGATCGGAAAGCATTTGCCGGCGTGTCGGAATGGCAGACGAGGCAGACTCAAAATCTGTTGTGGGCAACCACGTATGGGTTCAAGTCCCATTGCCGGCAGTACAACAAAGCCTTAAAACTCCAGGAAAGCGAGGAGGTTTAAGGCTTTATTTTATGCTGACAGCGTCCTTCCTTAAACGAAGGGTTCAAGAGAACGATATTCTTTCGGCGATACTCCGAATCGTTCCCGGAAGGCGCGGTAAAAAAAGCTGCTGTTGCTGTAGCCGATCGCTTCCATGACGGCATTTGCGGAGAGTGTGGTGTGGGAGAGCAGATAGGATGCCTGCTGAAGCTTCTGCTGCTGCAGGAGCTCCTTGAACGTGTGGCCGGTATATTTTTTCAGCAGACGGCTGACATAATAGGGCGGAAGCTTCAATTCGGCGGAGATGTCGGAGAGCGTCCCGCTTTTATAATGCGTTTCAATATACTTGAGAATACGGAAAATCATATCCTGTTCATAATTTCCCGCGCTGTTTTGCAGTATGGAATCCGCAAAAACGGAAAGGTTCATGAAAATGAGTCCCATGGTCACCTGATTGATCGTGTTGGTGTTGGATTTTTTGTTGATCAGCGTCCAGAGCATATTTTCAATGAGGTTCTGGATGGGCAGGATGTCTTTTGCACGAAATTGCAGATAGGTGATGCGGGATCCGCTGCCGGAAAGGGTGGAGATCAGAAAATCGCGCAGCACATTGTCCCGCTCGATCATGGAGAGCGGGCGGTCAAAAAATTCCGGCAGGATAATAAAATTCACGGCAATATCGTCCTCACCTGCGGGCAGGATCTCCTGGGTGGCAGACTGACTGAGAAAAAGCAGGTCGCCGGCCTCAAGGACGATACGGTCGGTGTCATTGATAATATGCGTAGTGGAACCGGCGCACATATACACCATCTCCACGTAGTTATGGCGGTGTTTTGGAAAATGAGCGAAGCGCGTGTGCGGGCGGATCTCGATCAGACGTCCCTTGGCAAGAAGCCGTTCATTGTCTATCACGAAATCTTTTTTTGAGGTATAAATGCCCTTCTGTATGGAGGTATTTCCCTGCAGGAGGGCTTTTTCCTCGTCTGTGATGGTCCGAAGGCTTGCTAAAAGCTCTGCATTCATGTGGAAGCTCCTTTTTTCTTTTATGATAATACCGGGACGAAAAAAAGTCTATTAAAAAATAAGCAGCAAAAGATATCCGGGCACCTCATAAGAATTTCCGGCTGAAATATTGAAATATGCAATTGAGAATGGTATGATAGGTTCGGTTTCGTTGATTACTTTTTGTACTTCGGGGAGAGAGAAATGTTTACAAATGCACAACTGAAAAAACTGATTTTTCCGCTGGTGATGGAGCAGCTTCTTGCGATCACTGTCGGCATGGCAGACACAATGATGGTATCGCAGGTGGGAGACGCCGCCGTTTCCGGGGTATCCCTGGTGGATATGATCAATGTGCTTCTGATCAATATATTTGCGGCGCTTGCCACCGGCGGGGCGGTGGTGACATCGCAGTATATCGGAAAGCAGCGAAAAGATCTTGCCTGTCAGTCGGTAAACCAGCTTTATATCGTAAGCGGTACGGCGTCGCTTTTGATCATGGCGCTGACCTTACTTTTCCGCAGCAGTATTCTGCATATTTTATTTGGCAGTATTGAGCCGGACGTTATGGAGAATGCGCTGATCTATCTGATCCTGTCGGCGCTTTCCTATCCGTTTCTGGCAATTTACAACAGCGGGGCGGCTATCTTCCGTTCCATGGGCAACTCGAAGATCACCATGCTGATCTCCATGCTCATGAACGCGGTGAATATTGTCGGAAACGCCATTTTGATCTTTGGCTGCGGCATGGGCGCTGCCGGGGCGGCGATCGCGTCGCTGATTTCCCGTATGCTCGCCTGCGTGATCATCACGGCGCTGCTTCTGAATCAGCAAAAGGAGCTGCATCTTCTGCCGCACGGCTGGAAGCCGCAGGGAAATCTTATCAAAAAGATTCTTTATATCGGTATTCCGAGCAGTCTGGAAAACAGTCTGTTCCAGCTTGGGCGCGTGCTTGTGGTCAGTATCATTACTTATTTTGGAACCGTGCAGATCACGGCGAACGCGATCGCAAACAATCTGGATGCCATGGGCATCCTGCCGGGACAGGCGGTGAGCCTTGCGATGATCACGGTGGTCGGGCAGTGCGTCGGAGCCGGGGATTTTGAGCAGGCAAAAAAATATACGGTCAAGCTGCTGAAAATCACGTATGCGATCATGGCGGTGCTGATCATCTGCCTGCTGATCCTGCAGCCGTGGATCCTCAGTATTTACAGGGTGACGGATGAGGCGCGCGCTCTTGCGAAAACGCTGATCTATATCCATAACCTTTGTGCGCTCGTTCTGTGGCCGCTTTCGTTTGTGCTCCCAAATGCGCTGCGTGCGGCGAACGACGTGAAATATACCATGGTGGTTTCTATTTTCTCCATGTGTGCGTTCCGCATCCTGTTCAGCTATATTCTCGGCTATCAGATGGGAATGGGCGCGATCGGCGTGTGGATCGCGATGGTGCTTGACTGGGTGTTCCGCGTTATCATGTTTGTCACGCGATTCCTCGGAAATAAGTGGCAGACGCACAAGATTTAAAATGTCACCCTTTCCATTGAAGGAAGATTGTGGTATGCTAATACCGAAGAAAAGGAGCCGACATGGATTGTAAAACAGCGCAGCAGAAAATCACGCCCTATATAGAGCGGCAGTTAAATGACCGCGAGACGGAAGAATTTATTGAGCATGTCCGCGGGTGCAAGGCTTGCAGCGAGGAGCTGGAGGTCTATTTCACGATTTATTATGCGCTGACGCAGCTCGATAAGGAGGAAAGCGATACCTACAATATCAAGGAGCTGCTGGAGAAGAATCTGAAGCAGGCGGAGGATCGCGTAAAAAAGCACAATATCATGCGGTTTTACCGGCGGCTGCTGATGACGCTGATCGGTATTGTGGCGGGTATCCTTCTGCTCACGGGCGCGCAGACGCTGCTCACAGGTTCCTTTGAATACACAACGCTTTATAATCTGTTCAGCGCGGAGACGGAACCGATCACCTGGATACCGGAGACCGAGGAGGAGAGCTCGACGCAGCCGACAGAGACGACGGAGCGTGAGACGAACCGCAAACGGCAGCCGGTCGTGACGACGCCGGAGACGGAGGCAGCGGTTCCGCTGTCAGAGATATTGACAGAGTAAAGGAGTATTATGCAGGGAAAATTAGTTTTGATAGATGGACACAGTATTTTAAACCGGGCGTATTTCGGGGTGCCGGATCTGACAAACTCGCAGGGACTGCACACGAACGCGGTGTACGGTTTTCTGAATATTATGTTTAAGATCCTGGACGAGGAGCAGCCGGATTATTTTGCGGTCGCTTTTGACCTTCACGCGCCGACCTTCCGGCATAAAATGTACGATGCGTACAAGGGAACGCGCAAGCCGATGCAGGAAGAACTGCGGCAGCAGGTTCCGGTGATGAAGGAGATGCTGACGGCGATGGGCGTGCCGCTGATGATGCTGGAGGGCTATGAGGCGGATGACCTTTTAGGAACGGCGGCGAAAAGAGCGGAGAGCGACGGACTGACGGTTTCGATCATCTCGGGCGACCGCGATCTTCTGCAGCTCGCCACCGACCGCATTAAGGTGCGCATTCCAAAGACAAAGAAAGGCAAGACGGAGATAGAGGATTACAACACGGCGGAGGTCGTGGAAAAATACATGGTGACGCCGCCGCAGATCGTCGATCTGAAGGCGCTGATGGGCGATGCCTCCGACAATATCCCGGGCATTCCGGGCGTGGGCGAGAAAACGGCCGGCAAGATCATTGCCGAGTATGGTTCCATTGAAAACGCCTACGAGCATGTGGAGGAAATCAAGCCGAACAAGGCGCGGGAATCCCTGCGCGATCACTACGATCTGGCGCAGCTCAGCAAAAAGCTGGCAAAAATCAACACGGAGAGCCCCTTTACGCTCGATATGGAGCAGGCAAAGCTGGAAAATCTGTTTACGCAGGAGGCGTTTGAGCTTTGCAAAAAGCTGGAATTCCGCAATATCCTGCCGCGTTTTTCCTGCGACGCTCCGGCAAATCCGGTCAGCGATTTCTTTTTCACGGTGACGGAGCTTTCTGAGGCGGAGGATGTTTTTGCGCGTGCGCAGGAGACGGACGGTATCGGTTTTTCGCTGCTGGCGGAGAGGAGAGAGCTGTTCGGACTGGCACTGGCGCTTGATGCGGAGCATATTTATTTTATCCGGAAGGAGGGCTTTCTGACAGAGGGCTATCTCACGGAGAAATGTGCAGGGCTTCTGCAAAATAACCGCCCGGCATATACGATCGACCTGAAGGAGCAGCTTGCGTTTTTGCGGAGCAGCATAGGAAGCCGCGCGCAGATTGCCGATGCTGCGATCGGGGCGTACCTTTTAAATCCTCTCAAGGGGCAGTATCCCTGTGAGGACATTGCGAAGGACTACGCTTCGCTGATGATGAAGGGAAGGGCGGAGCTGTTCGGCAAAGCGCCGCTTGCAAAGGCGGTGGCGGAGCAGCCAAAGGAAGCGGCGGAGTACGCCTGCTATCTTGCTTACACGGCGCTGACGGCGACGCCGGTCATTTTGGAAAAGCTGCAGGAATTTGATATGATAAGGCTTTTCTGGGATATGGAGATGCCGCTTGTCTACACACTCTATGATATGCAGGAGGTGGGCATCCGCGTAAACGCACAGGAGTTAAAGGCATACGGCGAGGAGCTTTATGTGCGCATCGTGGAGCTGGAAAAAGAGATCTATGCGGACGCCGGGGAGGAATTTAACATCAATTCCCCGAAGCAGCTCGGCGTCATTTTGTTTGAAAAATTAAAGCTCCCGGGAGGAAAGAAAACCAAGAGCGGATTTTCCACGGCGGCGGACGTGCTGGAGAAGCTGGCGCCCAATCACCCGATCGTAGCGAAGATTCTGGAATACCGGCAGCTTGCGAAATTAAAATCGACCTATGCGGACGGACTGGCAAACTTTATAGCGGAGGATGGCAGGATCCATGGAACCTTCAACCAGACGATCACGGCGACCGGTCGCATCAGCAGCACCGATCCTAATCTGCAGAATATTCCGGTGCGCACGGAGCTTGGGCGGCTCCTTCGCAAGGTGTTTATCGCGCGCGAGGGCGGTGTTTTGATCGACGCCGATTATTCACAGATCGAGCTGCGCGTGCTTGCGGCGATGGCGGGTGACGAGACGCTGATCAACGCGTTCCGCGACCATGCGGATATCCACCGGCTGACGGCATCGCAGGTATTTCACATTCCGTATGATGAGGTGACGTCCCTGCAGCGCCGGAACGCAAAGGCGGTAAATTTTGGCATCGTCTATGGGATCAGCGCCTTTGGACTGAGCGAGGATCTGCACATCAGCGTGAAGGAAGCCGGCGAATATATTGAAAAATATTTCCAGACCTATCCGAAGGTGAAGGAATTTCTTGATAAATCAGTGAAGGACGCGAAGGAAAAGGGCTATGTGACGACGCTGTTTCACCGCAGACGTCCGGTGCCGGAACTAAATTCCGGAAACTTTATGCAGCGCTCATTTGGCGAGCGCGTGGCGATGAACTCGCCGATCCAGGGAACGGCGGCGGATATTATCAAGATCGCCATGATCCGGGTAAACGAGCGTCTGCGGGCGGAAAAACGCAAAGCGCGGCTGATCCTGCAGATCCACGACGAGCTTCTGATCGAAGCGGAGCCGTCCGAGGTGGAGGACGTGAAAAAGCTTCTGGCGGAGGAAATGGTAAACGCGGTGAATCTGAGCGTCGCCATGGAGGTAGATATGAATACGGGGAATAATTGGTATGAGGCGCATTAAAGTTCTGGGCATCACCGGCGGCGTCGGCGCCGGGAAGAGCACGGTGCTCGCTTATTTAAAAGAAAAATATCACGCAGAGGTGCTGCAGCTCGACGAGGCAGCGCACAGACTGATGGAGCCGGGGGAGCGGTGCTATGACAAGATCGTCGCTGCTTTCGGCAGAAATATTCTGGCGCCGGACGGAACGATCGACCGCAGAAAGCTTTATCAGAAAGCATTTGTCAGCGAAGAGCAGGTAAAGCGGCTCAATGGGATCGTACATCCGCAGGTGAAGGAGTATGTAAAAGGCTGGATCGCAAAAAAGCAGGCGGAGGGCAGCGCGCCGTTTCTGGTGCTGGAGGCGGCGCTGCTCCTTGACGATCATTACGAGACAATCTGCGATGAAATCTGGTATATTTTTGTGAATGACGCGGTGCGCGCGCAGCGTCTGGCATCATCGCGCGGCTATACGGCGGAAAAGACCGCGCAGATTTTAAAAAATCAGAAATCCGAAGAGCAGTTTCGCGCTGCCTGTCAGTTTACCGTTGACAACAGCAGCGATTTCCTGGAAAATACTTATGAACAGATAGATAAAGGATTGAAAGAACATGAATTTGTGTAGCATTGCAAGCGGAAGCAGCGGAAACTGCATTTTTATCGGGACGGAGCAGACAAGTCTGCTTGTGGATATCGGTATCAGCGCAAAGCAGGCGGAGACGGGCTTACATACCATAGACCGGACACTGAAGGATATCGACGGGATTCTGGTTACGCACGAGCATTCCGATCATATCCGCGGCGTAGGTGTGGCGGCGCGCAAGGCCGGCATCCCGATTTACGGGACGAAGGGCACGCTGGAAGCAATAAAAAACTGTTCCTCGCTTGGGAAAATTGACGAGGGGCTTTACCGGGAGATCAGCCCGGATGAGATATTTCAGGTCGGCGACATGGAGATCGTCCCGTTTCGCATCTCGCACGACGCGGCGGATCCGGTGGCTTACCGGGTAAATTCCGGGGAAAAATCGGCGGCAGTTGTCACGGACCTTGGGGTGTACAACGATTACATTGTCGATCATCTGCAGGGGCTGGACGCGGTGCTTCTGGAGGCGAATCACGACGTGCGTATGCTGCAGGCGGGCGTTTACCCATACTATTTAAAGCAGCGTATCCTGAGCAATCATGGACATCTCTCGAATGAGAACGCCGGACGGTTGCTCTGCCGGATCCTGCACGACAATCTGAAAAGCGTGTTTCTCGGACATCTGAGCAAGGAAAATAATTACGAGGCGCTTGCCTACGAGACGGTATGCACGGAGGTAACGCTTGGCGATAATCCGTATCGCGCGAACGATTTTAAGATACAGGTGGCGCGGCGCAGCGAAGCGTCGGAGCCGGTATATATCTGATTAAAAATCCGGGGACTCATCCGGTGCCAAAGGCGGCACCGGACATCCCTTTAAATCGAAAGGAGAACGCAACATGAAAAAGACAATCATTACTGTAGTAGGAAAGGATACCGTGGGAATCATTGCGAAGGTCTGCACCTTCCTCGCGGAAAACAACGTAAATATTCTCGACATCTCCCAGACCATTGTGGATGGCTTCTTCAACATGATGATGGTAACGGATGCCTCCGCTTCCACAAAGGAATTCGGCGAGCTTTCCACGGAGCTGAAGGTGCTCGGCGAGGTCATCGGCGTTGTCATCAACTGCCAGCATGAGGATATTTTCAACAAGATGCATCGCATATGAATCTCGATGAGCATGGCAATAAAACGCAGAGAAAGGACAGTAACAGTATGATCAATATTTTTGAGGTTAACGAGACAAATAAGATGATCCAGCAGGAAAACCTGGACGTCCGCACGATCACGCTTGGTATCAGCCTTCTGGATTGTGTGGATTCCGATCTGGAGAAGCTGAATCGGAAAATATACGAGAAGATCACGACACTTGCCAGAAATCTGGTGGCGACCGGTGAGGAGATCGAGCGGGAATACGGGATCCCGATCGTCAATAAGCGTATTTCCGTTACGCCGATCGCACTGGTGGGTGCCGGGGCGTGCCGGACGCCGGAGGATTATGTGACGCTGGCGGAAACGCTGGACAGAGCGGCGAAGGAGGTTGGCGTCAATTTTATCGGCGGTTACTCCGCGCTGGTGAGCAAGGGCATGACAAAAAGTGACGAACTGCTGATCCGTTCGATCCCGCAGGCGCTTGCTTCTACGGAGCGTGTGTGCAGCTCGGTGAATGTCGGTTCCACAAAATGCGGCATTGACATGGACGCGGTGCGTCTGCTTGGCGATGTGATCCTGGAGACGGCGGAGCGCACAAAGGAACAGGATTCTCTTGGCTGCGCAAAGCTTGTTGTTTTTTGCAATGCGCCGGATGATAACCCGTTCATGGCAGGTGCTTTCCATGGCGTGACGGAGGGCGACGCGGTCATCAATGTCGGCGTCAGCGGACCGGGCGTGGTAAAGCGTGCGCTGGAAAAAGTGCGCGGAAAGAATTTCGAGGAGCTGTGCGAGACGATCAAAAAGACGGCGTTTAAGGTGACGCGTGTGGGACAGCTTGTGGCGCAGGAGGCTTCCAGAAGAATGAACATTCCGTTTGGCATCATTGACCTGTCGCTTGCGCCGACTCCGGCGGTGGGAGACAGTGTGGCGGATATTCTCTGCGAGATCGGTCTGGAATACGCGGGCGCTCCCGGAACAACGGCGGCGCTGGCTCTTTTGAACGACCAGGTGAAAAAGGGAGGCGTGATGGCGTCCTCCTACGTGGGCGGTTTAAGCGGCGCGTTTATCCCGGTGAGTGAGGACCAGGGAATGATCGACGCGGTGACGGCAGGCGCGCTCTCTTTGGAGAAGCTTGAGGCGATGACCTGCGTCTGCTCGGTAGGTCTTGATATGATCGCGGTTCCGGGCGATACCCCGGCGACGACGCTCTCCGGTATCATTGCGGATGAGATGGCGATCGGCATGGTAAATCAGAAAACCACGGCAGTCCGCGTGATCCCGGTAATCGGAAAGGGCGTCGGCGAAACGGTAGAATTCGGCGGACTTCTCGGCTACGCGCCGATCATGCCGGTAAATCAGTTCTCCTGCGAAAAATTTGTAAATCGCGGCGGCAGAATCCCGGCGCCGATCCACAGCTTCAAAAATTAGGGATACAGGAGTGCTCCGCGCTTTCAGCGTTTCGGAGGGTCCATAGTAAAAATCTGTCGCGTATATTCGCTTGGAGTGGGGCAGCCGAATTTTGCGGTGCAGGCTGCTCCATAAATTTCGCAGGAGCGTATGTCCAGCGTGAGCATCTGCCGGGCACGCTCTGCGGCATCGCCGCAATCGTGATAAAACCGGGAGATTACGCTGCCTGCATCAGCGAGCTTTGAGAGAAGCGGAATTTGTCCGCTTTTTTTTATTTGTCCCAAAAGCGCACCGGAGGACCGGCGAAGTCCGAGGATGCGTGCATAGTAAACGGGGAAGCGCTCCGGATCTGTCTTTTGTGGCTGCGGCAGACAAAGCAGAATATGCAGGAGCGCGCGGCGCACCATGGCTTCTGTGAGATTACGCGTTTTGATAAGCTTCACAAAGGAAGAAAAGTCTGTAAATGCGTAGCGCATCTGGAAAATCCGACGTGCGAGCGTTTCCGGGGTGTCAAAGCAGGAGGCAAGGGATTCCCAGCCTGGCGCTGTCAGCAGGCGGTAATGCAGCATAGCCGAAAAATCGTCCGCGAAAACCGGAAAGGTGCGCTGCCAGTTGGCGGAGAGGATATCGTATACGTCTTTTGGAACCGAAGCGGCAAGCTGTGGCGGGAAAACGCTGTCGGATAGCTCATCCGCGAATGCCCTGCGCAGCGCTGTGGCGGAGCAAAAATTACCGATATCTGTATCATGATAGCCGCTGCCCGCGCGCTGAATCGTGACGGGCTTTATTACACTGCCCGATTTAATGAGCGCCTTTAAGTATTCGACTGCAAGAATATTGTTGGGCTGGGAAAGAAGGGGTGCGGGGGCTTTGCCCGCATTTTTCTGCTCCAGATACCACCCAAGCGCTTCCTGGCGCGCGTTCGGAAAGGAAAGACCCTGCCGCAGAAGCGTCTGCAGCTTTTGCCGGAAAGCATCCGGCTCTGCGGAAAGTATTTGGGCGGCCGTCTGCAAAATATCAAGATTTCCGCATTCACTTCCAAAGCAGAGATAATCTACACAGCCGAGCGCGTTTAAAAGAGCGACGGCGCCTCCGGCAAAATATTCGGCGCTTCCGCAGGCATAGCAGGCAGGCAGCTCCAGCACCAGGTCGGCTCCGCAGCGGATCGCCATCTCGGCGCGCGCGGATTTGCCGATCACCGCGGGCTCTCCGCGCTGCACAAAATCCCCGCTCATTAAAACAAGCAGGAAGTCGGCGCCTGTCAGACGCCGGGCTTCCCGGATATGATACGCATGTCCATTATGAAACGGATTATATTCCGCGATCAAAGCGGTAACGATCATTACAGACCCCTTTCTTCTTTTCACAGCAGCGGCAGAATTACAAGATGATAGATCACGGGACCGAGAATGGCGGGCAGCATATTTGCCAGCCGGATGCCCTTGTTCCAGAGCAGATTAATACCTACGCCGGTAATCAGCACCGAGCCCATCATGGATAGATCGCCGATGAGCGCATCCGACAGAAACGGCTGGATGACGTGCGCAAGCAGCGTGATGCTTCCCTGGTAAATGCCCAGCGGGATGGCGGCGAACGCCGCGCCGATCCCCATCGTGGAGGCAAAAATCAGTGTGATCACGCAATCGAGCGCTGCTTTTGCGGCGAGCATGGAAAAATCGCCTGTCAGACCGTCCTGCAGCGAACCGATAATTGCCATAGCGCCGATGCAGATCACCAGCATATTTGCCATAAAGCTTTCCACAAAACGCGCATCCTTAGAGGCACCGACCGCTTTTTTGATGCGCTCGCCAAGAACAGTGAGGCGCTCCTCGATCCGCAGCAGCTCTCCGATCAGTGTGCCCGGCACCAGTGAAAAAATAATCAGCATCGTTCCGGTGATCGAAAAAGCGCCGTTTTCATACACCAGCATTTCCGAGAGAACGCCGCTGATACCGATAAACAATGTGCAAAGTCCGAGTGCATGCATCAGAGACGCTTCATATTTTTTAATCACCCCGGCGTTTATGAATCTGCCGAGGACGCCGCCCAGTATGACGGCCGCTACATTAATCAGTGTACCCATACATTTCTTTTCCTGTTCTTATTTTCTGTTTCGAATTATACATCAGCAGGCCTCCGATGTAAAGAATCGAATGTAACTCAATCTTGTCATTTCATCTCTTCAATGGTAAAATCAGGCTGTGCCGGATAATTTGCAGTTCTGACCGGCAAAGAAAAGAGGAGAAAGAAAAAATGAATATTTGTGTAAAGGGCGGCTGCCGTATTTTTCAGAAGGTTATGAAATACGGCATGTATGTGATGCCGTGGCGGACGCCGGAGATTATTGAGGGAGAGGACGCGCTGGTGCGTCTTGCCCAAAAGCTGAAGGAAGAGGATTATCACTGTGTGCTGGTGGTGACGGATAAGGGACTTGCGCAGATCGGGCTGCATCTGGAGTTGACAGATGTGCTGGAGATGTACGAGGTGTCGTATGCGCTGTACGAGGATACGATCCCGAATCCGACGATCGCCAACATCGAGGAGGCGCTTGCTTTATATAAAGAAGCGCAGTGCGAGGCGATCGTGGCGATCGGCGGCGGCTCGGCGATGGACTGTGCAAAGGTGGT